>ERZ780014.608-NODE-608-length-14894-cov-2.79615_pt1 | contig 14894 bp, 9 predicted proteins | sample MGYA00511929_ERZ780014 | MGnify/ENA primary metagenome ERZ780014 (study PRJEB29588, sample SAMEA2155132) | human gut metagenome | biome: human gut; feature: human-associated habitat; material: faeces | place: Denmark | collected 2008/2010 ...
AGCTCGATTCAATCTATTGCTGTTGAGATTGGAACTACTATAGTCGGTGCAATCCCGACAGGATTGGTCTTACTGACTTCGACAAGATGTGCATTATCTATTATTTCTTTATATAAGAAAAACACTGCGATAAGGGAGCTTAGAGCAGTCGAAGGATTGGCTTATTCCAAAGTTGTTTGTCTTGATAAGACAGGAACTTTGACCACTGGAAAAATGGTCTTAAATTCGACTCAATTTATATATAGCAATTCTTCTTATGTTGTTGAAAGACTTAAGAGTGTATTAGCTTTGGTTCCAGATAATTCAGAGTCTATAAATGCATTGAGGAGGGAGTTCAAGAACGATGGTAGTAATCTCAATGCCAAGGAAATCGTTCCATTTAATTCTAAGATTAAATATTCTGGATGTGTATTCGAAGATGAACCTGATTTCTTATTTGCATTAGGAGCTCCTTCTTTCCTGCTCGATGATTCATTCAAATCCCTTTTAAAAGAAATTGATAGTAAAGCTAAACAAGGCTATAGAATCATGGTATTCGTCAAAAAGAATATCAAAACTAATGAGGTTATTCCGCTTTGTTATTTAGTCTTATCTGATGAGATTAGACCTTATGTTAAAGATGCTATTGAGCATTTGATTAAATCTAATGTCGAATTAAAAATATTTACTGGTGATAATCCTTTGACCGCTTCGTATATCGCAAAGAGATTGGGATTTGTCGGTGCAGAAAATTATGTAGATTTAACCGGAGTTAAAGATGAAGATTTACCCACTTTGATAAAAGATAAAGTCGTATTTGGAAGGTGTACACCTGAGCAAAAGAAGTTACTGGTTCAAGCTATTCAAAAGCAAGGGGAAAAAGTCACCATGGTCATCGATGGCCTCAATGATTTATTGGCTTGTAAGGCTAGTGACTGTTCTGTCGCTATTTCTCATGAAGGAGCTGCTCCTGCTGTATCGCAAGTAGCTGATGTCACTATCATGGATGGTTCTTTCATCCATATGCCAGAGATCATCAAAGAAGGTAGGAAGAGTGTCAACGATATCGAGAGAAGTTCGACATTGTTCTTAATGAAGTCTTTCTTGGCTTTAGGATTATCTGGTTTCTCGCCATTGTTCGGCCATCTTCCTTACTCAATAGAAGGTTTATATCTTGTCACTTGGTTCATTACAGGTTTAGGTGGATTCCTATTAGGACTTGAAGATACTAATGATGAGATAAAAGGAAAATTCTTCACTAATGTCTTATCTAAGTCTATTCCTTCTTCTTTATTTTTATTGGTTGTCGTAGTGACTGTACAGAGTTTAGTATTCACTAATATTATTCCATATGCTATAGTCGAGACTAGATATGGTGCTACTTTGATGGAAGAAATCAAATATGATTCTGGTAGTAAATTGAGTTACAACGACTTTCAAACACTTTATAATTCATTAGTTTTATCCGGTCAAATCTCTAGCCAGGATTTCTATAGAAATATAATTGTTTTAGAAGAGCCATTAGCAATATTGAGCTGTGTCATAGCATCATTTGCGGTTCTTTTGAAGACAATAATGCCTTTGAATAAATTTAGAATCTTCGCATTTGGAGTAGTAGTATTCTGTGTCTTATTCTTCTTGTTATTGATTCCTAATTTTTTCTTAGGAGTCGATAGTGTGCCTAAGGATGTAAGAATGAAACCAATCCTATTATTTGGAAAAAATTCAAGCCTTTACTATTTATCCGTTGAAGTTCCACTAGCGTGGATTTGGTTGCTCTTCTTATTTATATTCTCTTATCCGATTCTATCTATTATTTCTAATCTATCTAACAGATTTATCTTCCATACGACTACTAAACTCGAAAGAATATTTACAAAGATCGATTTGAAAAATGATGATTCTTTAATAAATTCATTCAAGTTTTTATCAAAATGATATAGGTTTATATCCCCTTTATCATTTTTGAATAACAACTTCCTTAAATCTTCTTTATAATTTCAAGGTAATGGAGGGTAGTTATGAAAAATTTGTTTGATTTGACTGGAAAAGTAGCTTTGGTCAATGGTGCCAGTAGCGGACTTGGAGCTTCAGCAGCTGTTGCATATGCTGAGTATGGTGCTGATGTCATCATCTGTGCTAGACGTATCGAAAAATTAGAGGAAGTAATGAAGCAGATAGAAGCCTTGGGAAGAAAATGTCTAGCTGTTAAATGCGATGCTACCGTTGAAGATGAAATAAAAAATGCTGTTCAAAAAGGAATAGAAGCTTTTGGTCATATCGATATTTTGCTGAATAATGCTGGAATTGCAGTGAGAGGCGGAGTCGATTCGTTGAATGTTGAAGATTGGGACAAATCTTTCAATACTAATGTCAGATCTGATTTTCTCTTTAGCAAGTACGTGATTCCTCATATGATCGAACAAAAATATGGAAAAGTCGTAAATGTAGCTAGCGTCAATGCCGTTGTCGGAGATAAGGATGATAGATTTATAAGACATGCTTACAACGCATCTAAATCTGCCGTCTTAGGTTTGACTATTGGAATGGCTGATAGTTATGGAAAATACGGCATTACTGTAAATGCTATTGGACCTGGATTATTCGAGACAGAAATGACACAGAACACCTTGTTTAAATCACCTCAGTTCTTAGGCTATTACGGTCAAATAAATCCTATGGGAAGACCGGGTGCCAAGGGTGAATTGAATGGAACTGTCATATATTTATCTAGCGACGCATCTTCTTATGTCACAGGTGAATTCATCTTGGTAGATGGTGGAGCAACTTTAGTTTAATAATTTGAGAATAGATATCAAAAAAGCCAAGGCTAGAATCCTTGGCTTTTTATATGGCGTTTTTAACTAGAATTTAAGTCTAATCGTATTGTATCAAATCATATCGTACCAACTCATATCGTATTCTACAGGTTATCTAATTTATCTCTCTTTATATACGATAGCAGCATGTTTAGGGAGGATAATCTTGTTTTCTTTAACTTCTATGCTTCCTATCGATAATTCGAGTAAACCAGGTTTCAAATCGATCTCCATTGGCTCATCTTTGAGGTTCATGGCAATCAAAGTTTTTCCTCTTCTATAGGATAAAGGCTTGTCTAATAATTCGAATCCATCATGCTTTGTCAAATCTTCGTTTGCATCTCTAAGTTTATTCAATGCTTTTATTAGATTCAACAAACTTGTCTCATCTTTTATCTGGCTTTCTATATCTTTGTCCTTGTTGTTGTAGGGTAGATACAGAGGTCCATCAGTTTTGGAAAATCCATGATTCTTCATGGATTTGTCCCAATTCATTACAAATCTTGCACCAGTTCTTTGGAATCCACCATCTTTTGATGGATAGCCACGTCTTGTAGTTTGCATTCCTTCATCACCAGCGAAAACGAAAGGAATACCTGGCATTGTAAACAAGAATAAGTAGGCGAGTTTCAAATCATCACCTTTTAAGGAATCTGCAATTCTGAAAGTGTCATGATTGCCAGAAATCGGAGCAAGATAATGACCGGGTTTATCTTCTTGTTCTTTGATTCTATAGACTAAATCTTTAATGGCCGTGTCATATAATTCTTGATCGAACTTTTCGAATAATGGCTGGCCGTGCATCTTTCCATCAGATTCATACTCATAGCCTTTTCTAAAGAAAGCATAGGAGAAATTTGATTGGTGATCTAGAACGAAGTCCATATCGAATCCACCGCTTAATGATTGGTGTGGGTTAGACCATTCGGATACAGCAATCATATTTGGATATTCTTTTCTGACTTCTCCAAACATGTATCTCCAACATTCTTGGGTTGCATCTTTATTGTCAGTATCGTTTTTTACTAAGGAATCAGCCATATCACATCTATAGCCGTCGACTCCTTTAGAACACCAAAATTTCATGACATCGACTATGAAATCTCTTGTTTTCTTAGGACCTTCGTCAGTTGTCTTTTGTTGCCAAGATCTTGTGATTTTATTGAATCCGTAATTCAAAGCAGGTTGGTGTACGAAGAAGTTCATCATAAAGGCACCATCTCTGTCATACAAACCTCTTACTACGGCATAGTCTGAATCCCAAGTCCAAGCGCTGTCAGTCCAAATGAACATCGAGCTGTTTTTGTTCATTTTGGATTTAGCAGAGTCTTTGAAATAAGGAGAGTCCCATGACATATGACCAGCTACTAAATCAAAGATGACCAGCAAACCTCTTTTATGACATTCTTTGATCAATCTATAAGCATCGGCATTTGTACCAAATTTCGGATCAATCTTTTTAAAGTCGATGATATCATATCCACCATCTTTGAAGTTGCTCAAGAAGAATGGATTGAACCAAATTCCTTTAAATCCCAAGGATTTTACATAATCAAGTTTCTTGATTATACCCTTGATATCTCCAATTCCATCTCCGTTTGAATCGTAGAAGGAAGTTGGATAAATTTCATAAAACGATAAATTACCGTTTTTCATCATTAGGCTCCTTTGTATTCGTAATTTATTTCTATAGTTTCATATGAATACTGTTGAGTCTCATCGTTGTAGTATTTTCCTATGTATGAACTGAGCATTCCGATTTTATCAACATTTAGAATTATATCTAAATATTGATTCCTTCTATCCTCTGATTCTCCAGTCATGGGAGGATCGTAAGTTATAAATTCTTTATCTTCGGATACTGTCATCAAGTCGGAAAACCTACTAGATTGAGTCTTCAAAAATTGTCCATAATATAAACCATTCATATATGTATCAGAATCACCAAAGATTTTGGATACTAAACTAGAATAATAGCCGTTTCCTTTATCTTCAGCATCTTTCTTCTCTTCTTTATTATCCTTAGTTTTTATTACATCTACCAGATAAGTATCCTTTTCTTTTGAGTATTCTATGATCTTATTTTGATGCGTCAATCCCTCTGATACAAGTGTTCCGGAATAGGTCACATCGTATGTACAATAAAGAATATCAATGTTTGAATTGGTAACACCTTCGTATTTGTATGTGAATTTACTGATCTTTTGACCGATTACATCACCCTTAAATTGATTGTTATCATAAACATTCATTTCACTAGTATATGTAATAGTCTTAACTTTGTTCACCGCATCATAGTAAGTTATGTTGCTTAAAAAAGAAGCGATATCTTCTGGAATAGCTTTACAAGAAACGATGCAAGATGCAAATAGAAGTGCAGGAATAATAAATTTTCTTTTATTCATCGGATAATGTATATGTTGCCTTTATATCTCCATTGGCTTCTATATCGCTAGTATATGTTCGATTGATAAAGGCTTGCTCATATGAGATACAACCAGTATTATCATACGCTACATATACTGTCCAATGAGCGATACATTTTGTGGGTTTGGTTTGCTTTTGGATTTTGTCGCTCTTCAAGCCATAAAAGAATAATGTCATACTCACGTTTTCGGTTGCAAACAACAATCCACCTTCATCAGTTTTGCTGACTTTCATATAGTTGATGCTCTGAACTTTTGCTGATGTTGAAGCCAATGATGAGTTCAAAGTGTCATAAGTTTCTTCGAATTCATCGGTGTTGATCTTAGTAGGCACTGAAAATAAGGCAGATTGGGCTTCGTATCCTGCATCGGCATCTTCGCTTTCTTTAATGGTCATCACATCACCTTTCCAGGAGCATGGATAATTTTCAGAGTCCCACAAATTCTTGAAGTAGCCTTCAAAATTTGCTTTATATGCTTTAGCAGTCGGTGCTTTAAACTCACTTGTGATTTGTTTACCCAAAGTAATGTATTCTTCTTTAGACAAAACCTTTGAAGAGCAACTTCCTAACAATGTCAACGCTAATAAGGATAGTGATAAGAGTTTATTCTTCATAAAAACCTCCTTAGTAGAGACGGATGTTCATTCCAGTCTCAGTGATATGACATTTTGTGATATCGAATACAATCTTTATTTGTTGTCCGATTTCAAATTCTTTATTAGTTTCAAATGAAGCAAAGTGAACTTGCTTAAAATTGTCTTCGTACTGAACTTTTACGAATTTGACATTTTCATAATCAGCAATATGTATGACCTTTGCATCTATTCCATCATCTTCTGATATCGAATAGGCATTATGAGGAACTTCAATCAAATAATTCTTGCTGAATACCTTTGTTCCTAAGCCTTGAATCAATTTTGCGGAAATCACAGAATTTGAGAAGAAGTAATAATTGTTGACATTGAAGAGGAAGACATTACCGGCCATGACAATGGCATTCTTCTTTTCCTTTTCAAGGTCGGCATATTTCTTTTCGTAATGTGCTTTTAAGCTCTTGATAGGATCGACAAAGGAAGCATAGAATTTCTTTTTCTCATTATAGGCTTGTTTTGCACCATTGACACCTCTTTTATAGGTGGCTTTAACCTTGCTTACTTCATTATCGAAGTTGATATCTATTCCCTTCACTCTCTCTTCTAAGGCATTTGCTTTTTGATCAGTGAATGTGGACATGAACATACGATATTCATCTCTTCTTCTTCTCAAAGCCTCACGATCCTTATTTGTCTTTACGAATTCCTCATAAGATTGCTTTTCTTGAATTCTAAGGCCGTTGTAAAGCTCGTTATTCTTAGCCTTGGCTTCTTTTACATCAGCTTTATGCTTTGCTTTCAATTCTTTTAAAGTATCGTCCTTTGCATGCTTAAGCTTAGCAATGCTCTCGGCTTTCTGTTTTTTCAAGCTTTCCAAGTCAAGTTTAGCCTTTTCTTGTCTAGTTTTAACCAATTCGGAATATGTGTTATTTCTAGCTGCTTGGTCTTCGATTCTATCGGCATTTTTGAATTCTTCAGGGATTGTGTTTTCGTAATCTCTCTTGTAATCTTCATGGGCCTGGGCAATCAAAGCATCATATTTTTCTGCAGCTTCTTTTTCTCTTTTTGCCTTTTCATCTAAGAACTTTTGGTTATTATTTGTTTGACTCAAGGCAGTCTTTAAATTGTAGAAGTTTCCATTGAAAGAGTCGAATTGATCGATAGGAGCGATAACTTCTTCATCATTCTCTGAAACACTGATACGTGAGAAATCAATTCCTATATTCATATCTGTGTTAGAAGGAACTTCTTTATCACTTAAAGCAAACACAACTCTACCACCTATATCGAGGTGCAATAGCTTTACATCGCCAATAATTTCAGTCTTCAAACAAGTAGCTTTAATGTCGCCTCCATCCAATCTAAAAGCGTCATTAGGGATGGACAATATTCCATCTTGTACTATCTTTTCTCCAAGAATGATTTTTGCTTCTTTTGGAAGAGGCAATTTAGCATTTAAGAAAGACAAATACTTTTCACCACTCTCTCCAGAATCAATTTTACAATTGATTTTGTTGACTGTAGGTATACGAGGAACAATAGTTTCTTCGGTGTTTTTGTCGAAGAAATATGTGTGATCCATATCCATGGATACATGAATGATTTTTCCAATTTGAATATCTTCTGGTATAGAAGGAACTTTAATGATGATGTTGGCTTCCTTGTCGGTCATCTCTTCATCATTCAAGTCGATTTCACCATAAATCAAAGCTTCACTTCCCAATTCCTCAAAGCGTGTTACTCTGACAGGCAAAGAAGCTTTTGTTTCCTCAGTAGAGATATGGAGGTGCTCACAACGGATACCCATTGTGATATCGTGTTTACCATCTAGATACAAAGGATTGACTTTAATAAAGTCATAGTAAGAAGTTTCCAACTCCTTTTCACTCTTATCGAGTTTTATTTTAACTATCTCTCCATCACGTTTGATTTTTCCGTTGAAGAAATTCATTTGAGGAGTTCCGATGAATCCAGCGACGAACTTGTTTGCAGGGAATTCGTAAAGGTTTTTAGGTGTATCGAATTGTTGCACAGTACCTTTCTTCATAACGACGACTCTATCACCCAAAGTCATAGCTTCGGTTTGGTCGTGAGTGACATATATAAATGTTGTCTTCAATCTTTGATGAAGTTTTGCAATCTCAGTACGCATAGATGTACGAAGCTTAGCATCGAGGTTAGAAAGAGGTTCATCCAAAAGCATGACCTTAGGATCACGAAGAATAGCTCTTCCCAAAGCGACACGCTGACGCTGTCCACCAGACATCGCCTTAGGCTTTCTATCCAACATCTCAGTCAATCCGAGGATGTTGGCAGCCCACATAACCTTTTGTTGAATGACATCGGAAGGAATGTGACGAAGCTTCAATCCGAATGCCATGTTCTCATAGACAGTCATTTGAGGATACAAAGCATAGTTCTGGAAGACCATTGCTATATCTCTATCCTTAGGTTCAACATCGTTTACGACTTGATTTCCGATGTAGAGTTCACCAGCTGATATCTGTTCCAAACCAGCAATCATACGAAGTGTGGTTGATTTACCACATCCGGAAGGTCCGACAAAGACTATGAACTCGCCATCTTTTATGTCGAGTGTCATATCGGAGACTGCCTTCACGCCTCCAGTATATACTTTGTAAATGTGTTCTAGTTTTACGCTTGCCATATATTTTCTCCTTATTTTGTTAGGAATAGTATCGAATACGGCTTCATCTCGAATGAATCGCCTTTATTTTCTATTGTAGTGTTGTCTATAGTTAATTCGTCAAGAACTTTTTCAAATCCATCGCTAGTTTTGTATGTGGATGTCTTAGTTCCATCGAAGTTATAGACAATTCTAACTTCTTTATCATCTACTTTTTTGTCTATTGAAAGAAGAAGGTTTTCTTTAGAATACTCATCAGAATTGTTTGTTATCTTTCCTTTTATAATAGCATCATTAGACATTCTAATCTTGTTAGCCTTTTTGATGTAGTTTAATAAGGAACTTGAATCTCCAATTTGATCTTTGACTGAGCCCATAGGATAAGTAGAAGGATTTGATCCACTAAAATCTCTACAGCTATATGAATCTCCCCATTCAATGTGAGTTCTTTTATCAGGGTCAGAACTACCACCTTGAGCCATTCCAATCTCATCACCATAATAACTGAAGGTGTTTCCGGTCAATGAAGCAAAGCAACCATATAAGAATTTTGCATCAGCAACTTTGGATCTGGTAAATCTTCCTGTGTCGTGATTTGATAGGAATGGAGCGGGTATGTGTCCATAACTACCTTCTATCATCGATTTCTCACCATCTAAGAAAGTAGATCTTTGACCTATTTTCTTTAGAACAGCTCCGATAAATCCGGATGCCCCTTGACCTGGAAAATAGAAGTAAGAATCAATATTTGTATTTTTATAGTAAGCATCGATTATACCATCACTACTCCAATTTTCTGCGACTACATATCCATTCGGATTATCTTCTTTGACCCTCTTTTCTATCTTATTTAAGGCAACATAGTTTTTTGGACCATCACCTATATAATAATATTTAACAGCGTCTAGTCTCAATCCATCAGCTTTAACATCATTCATGTAGTAATCGATTATTGAATTGAAGTATGTCCAAGCTAGATCTGAATCGAAGTTGAATTCAGGCATATCTGAATCGAATGTAGACTCTACATAGAAAGAATGACCATCAACTCTTCTAAAAACTTTTTCGCCCTGGTTTTGTCCTTTGTCATCGAATACATATAATCGACTATATTCTTCTATTTCATCTTGGCTTAATCCAGTGAGAAGATTTTGTTCATTGCTATTAGCTTCCCCTTTTAATTTTGCATAAGCAGCTTTGGCTTTCTTATACATTGCATTTCTTCGAGAAGAGTGATTGATAGCCAAGTCTAGAATAACTTTGATATTTTTCTCATGGGCTTTTCTCACTAGTGAAATCAAATCATCATTTGTTCCTAAGCTTGGGTCCACTTTGAAATAATCTTCGGTATTATATTTGTGATAAGACGGTGATTGGAATATTGGCGAAAGCCAAATTCCTCTAAATCCCATATCACTTATATAATTGAGTTTATCTTCGATTCCTTTCAAATCTCCGACGCCATCTCCATTAGAATCAGCAAATGCTCCGGCAAAGATTTGATAATAAGATCTATAGTTGTCGTCTTCATCAGGCTCTCTAGCTTGGCTAGAAGGTTGGACTTGGGTAGAAGGTTGGGCTTGGCTAGAAGATTGGCTTTCTCCACAGGAACTCAATATGAGGCAGCAACTAGATAATAGTAAGAATATTTGTTTTTTCATATTTTATCCTTTGACTGCTCCACCAGTTACACCTTCTACATAATATTTCTGTAGCCAGAAGAATAAGGCTAAAATAGGAATTGATGTCAAAACACCACCGGCACAGAATGTAGGGAAGTAAATAAGAATTAAGTTCTTTCCTGAAATCATCTGTTGTAAACCAACTGCAACGTTGAACATATTAGGATTTCCTTGAGCGAGGTATGAAGCTTGCATATAGTCTCCCCAAGGTCCTACAAAGGCCATCAAGAATGTGTAGACGACAATAGGCTTAGATAGAGGAAGAATAATCTTAAAGAAGACTGTATTCTTGTTTGCACCATCTATCATAGCAGCTTCATCCAATGACTTAGGAACTGTATCAAAGTATCCTTTAGCAATGTAGTAACCCATTGCTGATCCGCTGATATAAATCAATATCAATGAATAGATATTTGCTGAAAGACCAATCATCTTAAGGACGAAATAGATGATGACCATACCCAAGAATCCAGGGAACATTCCAAGGATTAGCATGAGGTTCATCAAAGGCTTACGCATTTTGAAACGAAGTCTGGACAATGCATACGCACTGGCTAACTGCAAGACAGTTTGTATTACGGCTGGGGTGAGGGGGGAAGGGAAAGTATTAAGCCACCATTTCCAAAAAGGATAAGGTGCTTCTTTTGAAAAATTGAACAATCTAGCGTAATTATCTAATGTCCATTGTTTAGGAAAGAAATCACTGAAAGAATAGGTGGTCCAATCTGCAAATGAAACTAAAATCAAATATACGAATGGGAATAACCAAATTATAGACATTATAATCAATATAATGTATATAGCTGTATTAGACGCAATCGTACGTCTACGATGTGAAGCAAGTTTTCTTGTTGAACTATTGTTCATAATTGGAAATCCTCCTCATTCTTAACTGATTTGGAGTTGTTGTAGAAAATCAAGGAGAAGAATGCTACTATAACGAAGACCATAATACCTAACACGGCAGCAGTTCCATAATCCTTGAATACGTTAGTCATACAAATCTTGTAAATCCAGGTAATCAACAGGTCTGTTTTTCCGACACCATTTAATTGAGTAGGAACGTTTGCTACATTGTATGTGAAGTTTGGTCCTCCCTGTGTCAACAAGTAAATGACGTTGAAGTTGTTGATGTTACCGACAAACTGAGAGATCAGGTAAGGTGTTGTGACAAACAACATATAAGGAAGAGTAATCTTGAAATATGTTCTTGCAGGTGAGGCACCATCAATCTTTGCAGATTCATATAAATCACCAGGAATGTTCATCAACAAACCAGTACATATCAACATTGTATATGGAATACCTATCCAAGTGTTAATGATGATTATCATTACTTTGGCAAGAGTTCCATCTATCAGCCAAGGAATATTAGCATTTATCCATCCCCATTGTCTAAGGATTGAATTTACGAATCCTTGGTCTTGGTTGAACATACGGCTGACCAACAACAATGAAATGAACTGAGGAACGGCGATTGTTGTAATCAAGATTGTTCTCCACAACTTCTTCAATTTAATACCTTTCTTGTTGATCATCATAGCGACAATCATTCCTAAGAAATAGTTGGAGAATGTTGCAAAGAATGCCCAAAGCAAAGTCCAAAGCAAAACTTGACCAAATGTTTGAAGGAATACGGCACCATTTCCTGAATTTTCTGATGATTGACCGAATAATTGGGCAAAGTTTGATACTCCGACCCAATCAATCAAACTCTTTGGTGTCAAATGATATGTGTCATAATTGGTAAATGCTATCAAAATCATTATTGAAATAGGAATGATCGTGAATGTAACCAAGCCGACCATAGGAATTGAAAGCAATGTTCTATGATAGCTAGCATCTAAAATATTGTTCAATGTCTCTTTATCACTTGTCTTGATTCCAATTATTGAAGCTCTTTGTAGTTTCAATGAATCTTTTAATTGAGCAATATAAAGAAATGCCAATATCAAAATGAAGAAAATAGCAATTACAGAATAAATCAAAATCTGAAGTGAATCATCGTAATAATAATATACAGGTGCTCCATTTTGAATGACTTCAGTGTAACCCATTTGTCCAAATGTGCTTAAGGCACTAAGGTTTTTTGCACCGGCTAATATCATGAAGATTATGAAGAAAACTTCATAAGCGAAGTACAAACAACCTCTAATTATTTGGTGCCTGGTCATTTGGCCGAAGCCCATGATCAAAAAGGAAAGACGTGTACGCCAATCACCATAGACAGCAGCATCTTTAACTGTTTCTACAGGCGATATTATTTTTTGCCCTAAATTACTTAATTTTGAAGGCAATTTTGAGCAAAAAGAGGCGGTTTTTTCTGGAATTTTTACAAAGAAATGACCTATATTGTAGAAAAATCTTTGAAATCCAGACAAAGACAAATACTCAATCTGTGTCATAGTTTCTCCCTCTTTTACCAAAAACAAGAGAGTCTTTGCTCTCTTGTATCAAATTGAATTGAATTAAATAATCTAATTTTACTTAGAAGCTTGGACTGCCGCATCAAGCTGTTGAAGTTGAGTCATGATAACTTCGTCAGAAACTTCGCTTTTTGCATTTTCATAAGCCCAAGTAGCAAATGTAACAGGAGCAAGCCAAATGTTTCCAGGAAGGTTAGCTTGAGCCATACCATCAGCACTTTGATTTGCTAATGCACTGAGTGCAGCATTGCTCTTGACTTTTTCCGTAGCACTGACAGCCTTGGATGAAGGAGCCTGTTGAGATTCATCGAAACGAGCAGATTGTACATCATCGCTGGTAAGATAGTTTGCAATTCCATGCAATGTATTCAAACGCTCAGCCTTTCCATTAGACTTAGAAGGATTGACACCATAAAGTTTAGTTCCAGCAAATGAACGTATATGTTTCTTTTCTGTACCTACTGTAGCATTAGGCAAAGTTGTAGTTTTAACTTTTGCATCAGTATAAGCTGATTTATTTCCTTCGCTATCATTAGATAATGCCCAAGCACCATTTACACAGAATGCTACGTTATTAACTCCAGGAGCATCTTGAGTATATACAACGGCATCACTACTCATAATCTTCAATATCATCTTAGCTGCCTTTAAACCTTTGTCACTAGCAAAGTCTGAAGTAATCTTCTTGACCGAACCATCTCTATTGTATTCAACCTTCCATGATGCACCAAATGTTGTTAAAGCACCGACAGTGTAGAAGGCTTCCTTTAAATTGTAAGCAAACGTTTTGCCGTTATCCTCACAATATTTCAACCAATCCTCAATATTATCGACAATGCTTCCAGCCTTATTGTCATGTACGATGGCATCAATTCCAGGCAAGCTTGAATCATAATATGTGAAGTATCCATTTGAAGCTGTGTATGCATATCCGACTAAGTCGCCATTGAATGTAGCTGATGCATATGCAGTTTCAGACAAAGTATTCCTCATTTGTTCTGCATATTCATCAGGTACTGTTGCCAATGCACCAGCAGCAGCTAAAGGAGTGCTCTTATCACAAGAGAATGAATATAAATCAGGAGCTGTTTCTGCAGTCCAGTCAGCAACCTCGGAGTCTATTTTATCTTCTCCGTGAGCGGTGTAGGTCAATTCATATTTGCTATCAAGCTTTTGAGCCTTCAAATATTCATTGGCTTTTCCCATGACGAATGTTCTTTGATCTTCAGCACCGGATAAAACGAGTTTCTCCTTCTTTGCTGGTGTTGGATCACTGCTTCACAACGAATCAGGCTTGGATGTATCAGTTGATTCACTGGTTTTAGGTCCACAGCTTGCTAAACTTCCCAAACTAACAAGGCACATTAATGTGCACAAAATTGAATTTTTCTTCATTTTGATTACCCTCCTTGGAATCTTTGATTGTGAAGAACGTTTGAAACTCGGTAAGAGGTTTCAAAGTGACTTTATTTTAGCAAACAACTTTCAAATGTAAATTACTAAAAAGTAAAAAATAGCAGTTTTTTTACCCTCTTAAAGGCAATTTATGAACTAAAGTCCTAAACTTAGGCAATAAAACTTTAAATAATAAGTTTTATGGTTGCTTTTCAAATCTAAAGTAATTCTATAAACATTCACAAATTTTTAAAATAAAGCTTGGTATTAGAAAGGCTTTTCAATTATTTTCACTAAAGTTTTAAAAAAAGGCCTTGCATTTAGGCCTTATTTTTATTTAATCCTTTATTACTATATATCCGTAAGAACTAAGTCTGTTCTTGCTCTTGTCATAGTTATGCTCGATAACTACCTCATTTATATCTTCATTTAAATCTATATAGTCTTTTCTTGTATTTAATAATACTTTATAAGACTTCTTTTCATCTATATACCTTTTAATAACAAGTAAATCTTTATAGGTTTCTATCTTTATTCTTCCAGTTATGAACTCGTCTAGTTGTTTTAAAGACAATATAGATTTATAGGTGTTTTGAAATTCTTTGTTTTTATCCAAAGAATTCCAATCTATAGGTGCTCTATTTAATGGATCACTTCCACCTTCCATTCCTAGCTCATCTCCATAGTAAGACATGAACATTCCTGGATATGATACAGCTAATAAGGTTGCTAATAGTGTTTTATCTTCATTACCTTCAGCTAAGGTTTTGAATCTTGGCGTATCATGAGAGGAAATCAAATTGAACATAGATAAATCGTTGTTCCATGAATATCTGGCTAATAAATCTATCAATCTTTCTCTAGCTGTTCTGGCATTTATTATTTCATTCGCTATCAATTCTATAGCAATCTTTCTAAATTGATA
>ERZ780014.609-NODE-609-length-14882-cov-6.37492_pt1 | contig 14882 bp, 13 predicted proteins | sample MGYA00511929_ERZ780014 | MGnify/ENA primary metagenome ERZ780014 (study PRJEB29588, sample SAMEA2155132) | human gut metagenome | biome: human gut; feature: human-associated habitat; material: faeces | place: Denmark | collected 2008/2010 ...
GCCGCCGTAGGGAAGCCTCTATCCCCCCGACTACTACCGGGACGTGCGGGAACAATCGCTTGACGATTCGCGTGTAGACTGTTACGGCATAGTCGGGCCGAAACCCCGCTTTGCCGCCGGGCGTATAGGCGTCGTTGCTCCTGAGGCGGATGTTGGCTGTATAGTGGTTGACCATCGAATCCATCGACCCGGCCGTGATGCCGAAGAAGAGCCTCGGCGTGCCCAACTTGGTGAAGTCGCGCAGGTCGTCCCGCCAGTTGGGCTGCGGCACGATGGCCACGCGGTAGCCTTCGGCTTCGAGCAGGCGGCCGATCACTGCCGCGCCGAATGCCGGATGGTCGATGTAGGCGTCGCCCGAAAAGAGGATAACGTCCAACTGTTCCCACCCGCGTGCGCGGACTTCCTTTATCGTGGTCGGTAAAAACAAGGTGCGGTGAGTTTTTTTATTTCGTTCCGGAGTAATTTCCCCGGTTTGTATCGTGTGTTTGAGGGGTGCGGGCCGGCGGCTTTATGATTGGGTGTTGCCGTTTTGGGAATCCGCAGATTCGGGCCGCCGTGGGGCTGTGAGTTTCCGTGCCGTTTATCCGTTATCCGTCTCTTTCGATGCCGCCGCGTAGGTTTCCCATTTTTCGAGCAGCGCACGGAAATCGGAGGGCAGTTCGCTCTCGAAATATACCGTTTCGCGGGTCGTCGGGTGTACGAACCCGAGTGACCGCGCGTGCAGTGCATGGCGGGGCAGTACGGCGAAGCAGTTTTCGACGAATTGCCTGTATTTCGAGAAGGTCGTGCCCTTCAGGATGCGGTCGCCGCCATAACGTTCGTCGTTGAAGAGCGGATGTCCCTGCCAGGACATGTGGACGCGTATCTGGTGCGTGCGGCCCGTTTCGAGCCGGCATTCGACCAGCGTCACATAGCCGTAACGTTTCAGCACCCGCCAGTGGGTCACGGCGTGCTTGCCGTCCGACCCGTCTTCGAATACGAACATCTTCTGCCGGTCGCGGGGGCTGCGGCCGATGTTGCCCGTGATCGTCCCCTCGTCCTGGTCGAAATTGCCCCACACGAGTGCCACATAACGGCGCTGGATTGTATGGTCGAAGAACTGCTTGGCCAGCCGTGCGTGCGCCTGTTCGTTCTTGGCCACCACGAGCAGCCCCGACGTGTTCTTGTCGATGCGGTGCACCAGCCCGGCGCGCATGTCGCCCTCCTGGAACAGGGGCAGGTTGCGCAGGTGGTACGTGAGCGCGTTTACGAGTGTACCGCTGTAATTTCCGTGCCCGGGATGCACCACCAGCCCGGCGGGCTTGTTGACGATCAGCAGGTCGTCGTCCTCGTAGGGAATTTCGAGCGGGATATCTTCGGGGATGATCTCCACTTCGCGCCGCGGGTAGGGCATCACGATCTGGATACGGTCGAGCGGCTTGACCTTGTAGCTCGATTTCGCGGGCTTGCCGTTCACGAGGATGTTGCCGCAGTCGGCAGCCGCCTGGATACGGTTGCGCGAGCATTTCTCCATGCGTACGGTCAGGAACTTGTCCAGCCGCAGCGGGGTTTGCCCCTTGTCGGCTACGACCGCAAAGTGCTCATACAGCCCGGCTCCCTCGCCGTCCTCTTCCGTGGCTTCCGATCCCTGGTCGAGTTCGGGATCCTCCTCTATGTAGCGTTCGTCGGCCATCAGTCGAAAAATCCTTCGTCGTTTCCGGCTGCTGCAGGCTCGTCTGCCGGCTGTTCCTCTGCGGTGCCTGCCGCCGCCCGTTCGAACTCCGCCTGAGCCAGCGAATCCGCATGTTCGCGTTCGGATTGCAGACGCTCCTCGGCCGCCTCCTTCGCCTGTTTTTCGGCTATGGCGCGATGTTGGGCGAGTTTCTTCTCGTCGAGCGTCAGCCTGAGGTCGACGCGCGAGCCCAGACCGGCGCTCCGCTCGGCCGTGGGATGCTGGATATAGACACGGGCATCCTTCTGGTTCAGGAGGTTGATCCCTTCGTCGAAATCCACCTTGCCGACGTTGAGCCCCAGTTCCCACAGGCGGCCCTTGGCCTCCTTGAGCGGGAACCCGACCAGGCGCGGTACGACCGTCGTGCCGTAGCCGCCTTCGACGCCCACATAGAGCGTCACGCCCGAGCCCAGCTCGGCCTCGATCTTGCTCGTCGCCGCTACGGGGCGGCCGTCGCAGTATTCGTCCAGTACGTAGTTGGTCGCCATGTCGGCGCGGTAGACCAGCTCGTCGATCTCCAGCCCCGCGATCTCCAGCATGTTCTTGGCCTGCCGCAGCGAACGCCCCGCCACATAGGGCACGGGCACCATCTTCTGGCGGAAGGAGTTGATCGTGATGTAGACCGTACGGCCGGGCTTGACCTCCACGCCCCCTTCGGGCAGCTGGTCGAGGACGATGCCCCCTTCGTAAGCCGGCACGAACAGCGAGTCGTTGATGTGCAGCTTGAGGTCGTACTTGCGGGCCATGCGCTGTGCCTGGTCGAGCTTCACGCCCGAAAAGTCGGGCACCGTGCGGCGGGCGCCGTGGCGCGTGCCGACCTGCATGACGATATGGGCCGCGACGGCCATCGCCAGGATGATCGCCCCGATCAGTACGAGGTTGTATGCCAGTCGGTTTTGCCGGAGCCGTTTCCAGTAATATGCCAGTTTCTCCATTGCGGGGTAGGGTTATATTTCGTTATAGAAGGTGTCGCGTTCCACGGCGCGGTAGCCGGCCGCCCGGACGATGCGGTGCATGTCGCCGATGCTCATCGAAGGCTTCCGGTCTTCGGCCCCGGCCATCGAGTAGATCCTCGTCGTGTCGTCGATCGTGCCGTCGATGTCGTCGGCGCCGAACGCCAATGCCAGTTCGGTCGTTGCCTTGCCGTACATCACCCAGTAAGCCTTGATGTGGGGTATGTTGTCCAGGTAGATCCGGCTCATGGCCAGCATCCGCAGGTCTTCGATCACCGACACTTCGCCGATTTCGGACATCGGGTTGCCGAAATTGCGGTATTTGAGCGGGATGAAGGCGTTGAACCCGCCTGTGAGGTCTTGCAGTTCCCTGAGGCGCCGCAGGTGGTTGATGCGGTGGCGGAGTTCCTCGACATGCCCGTAGAGGATCGTGGCGTTGGTCGGGATGCCGAGCCGGTGTGCCGCCTCGTGTACTCCGAGCCATTCGGCCGTCGAGCCCTTCTCGGGGCATATCCGCTGCCGGATCCGCTCGTCGAATATCTCCGCCCCTCCGCCCGGTATGGCGTCCATCCCGGCCTGCTTGAGCTGCCGCAACCCTTCCTCCGTCGTCAGTCCCGCCTTGCGGATCATGTATGACAGCTCGATCGCCGTAAATGCCTTGACGGCCGCCCCGGGCAATATGGCTTTCACGCGGCGGATCATGTCGGTGTAGTAATCCAGCCCGTGGTCGGGGTGTACCCCGCCTACGATATGCACTTCGGTGATGCCTTTCCCCTGCCGTTCGCGGGCGATTTGTTCGATTTCGTCCATCGTATAGTCCCACGCTTCGGGGTCGCCCGCCGGACGCCGGTAGGAGCAGAACCGGCAGTTGAAGACGCAGCGGTTCGTCGGCTCGATGTGGAAATTGCGGTTGTAATAAACCTTGTCGCCGCTTACGCGCTGTTTGGCTGCGGTTGCCAGTTCGCCCAGCAGCCACAGCGGGGCCTCGCGCCAGAGCCGTGCGGCTTCGGCGTCGTCGATGCGCTCTGCGCGGCGCACTTTGGCGGCTATGTCGTCGATGTGTCGCATGTTATTTCGGGGCTTTCCGGTAGAGGTAGATGGCGATGAACAGGTAGATGATATTGGGTAGCCATACGGCCAGCCCGGGCGGCAGGGTGCCGCTCTTGGCGAACTCCTCGAAGAAGCGGTTGAAGAGGATGTACGAGAAACAGAGCCCCGTGCCGATGCCGATATGGAGTCCCGTTCCGCCCCGCACCTTGCGCGAGGAGAGCGAGACGCCGATCAGCGTCAGGATGAAGGTCGAGAGCGGATAGGCGAAGCGGGCGTGCTTCTCTACCTCGATGATGTTGATCGAATCTGAACCCTTGGCGCGCTGCTGGTCGAGGAACTCGTTCAGTTCCGTAATGTTCATGGTCTGTATCAGGTCGTTGATCTCGCCCAGCTCGGCCACTTCGAGGTTGATGAGCGTGTCGAGGTTGCGGAACTGCTCGAATTTCTCGATGCCCAGCGAGTCGAATTCGCGCTTGGTGTAGCGCGGTGCCGTCCAGCGTTTGGTCTCGGGGTTGAATTTCACGTCGGCCGCTTCGAGCGAGCGGGTCATCGTGCCGCTGTAATACTCCTCCAGCGCGAGGAACGACGCCTGCTGCGAACCGTCGTTGTAACCGCGGATGTAGGCGAACGTCCCCGGCTCGATCTGCCGGTAGATGTGGCGGTTGAACTTGGCGTTCTGCTTGCGTTTTATGTACTGCGACTCGAAATTGACGATGTGCCGCTGCGAAATGGGTATCAGCCAGAGGTTCAGCGTCAGCGAAAGGCTGCCGATGATCAGCGCCCCGAGGAAATAGGGCCACATCAGGCGGCGGAACGACATGCCGCCCGAGAGCATGGCGACGATCTCGGTCTGGTAGGCCATCTTCGAGGTGAAGAAGATGCAGGCGATGAAGGTGAACAGTCCGCTGAACTGGTTGATGAAGAACGGGATGAAATTCAGGTAGTAGTCGAAGATCACCTCGTTGAGCGGGGCGTGCAGTTCCGTGAAGTCGTCGATCTTCTCCACGTAGTCGAACAGTACGACCACGACGATAATCATCGCGATGGCGAAGAAGTAGGTCGCGAGGAATTTCCCCAGTATGTAGCGGTCTAAGATCTTAAACCCCGGAAATCGCAGTTTCATGCCTTAATTTAGAGTCTTTGTGTCAGTTTTTGCACCATCGTCTCCTTCCACGGCCTGAAATCCCCGGCAGCGATGTGCTCGCGGGCCATCGTCACCAGCCGCAGGTAGAAGGCGATGTTGTGCAGCGAGGCGATCTGCGCCGCCAGCATTTCGCCGCATGTCACCAGGTGGTGTAGGTAGGCCTTCGTATAGAGCGTGTCGACGAACGCCGTGCCCTCGGGGTCGATCGGCGAGAAATCGTCCTCCCATTTCTTGTTGCGGATGTTGATGACGCCTTCGGCCGTGAACAGCTGCCCGTTGCGGCCGTTGCGCGTCGGCATCACGCAGTCGAACATGTCCACGCCGCGCTCGATCCCTTCGAGGATGTTCACCGGCGTGCCCACGCCCATTAAATAACGGGGACGGTCTTCGGGCAGTATGGCGTTGACCACTTCGATCATCTCGTACATCACCTCGGTCGGTTCGCCGACCGCCAGTCCGCCGATGGCATACCCGTCGGCGCCGTACTGTTGCACGTTTTCGGCCGCATGCGCCCGGAGGTCGGGGTATGTGCATCCCTGTACGATGGGGAACAGCGCCTGGTAGTGGCCGTATTTGGGCTCGGTCTGATGGTAGCGGTCGAAGCAGCGATCCAGCCATCGCTCGGTCAGCGCCAGCGATTTGGCCGCGTATTCGCGCGGGGCGTCGCCCGGGGGGCATTCGTCGAAAGCCATCATGATGTCGGCGCCGATCGTGCGCTCGGTGTCCACGACGCTTTCGGGGGTGAAGAGGTGTTTCGAACCGTCGATATGCGATCGGAAATGGCATCCCTCCTCCTTGAGCTTGCGGCAAGCTGCGAGCGAGAAGACCTGGAAGCCGCCGCTGTCGGTGAGCATTGGCCCTTCCCAGGTCGAGAAACGGTGTACGCCCCCCGCCTTTTCGATGATCTCCATGCCGGGGCGCATGTAGAGGTGGTAGGTGTTCGCCAGGATGATCTGCGCCCGGGCCTCGTCGCGCACGTCGCGGTGGAAAATGCCCTTGACCGTGGCGGCTGTACCCACAGGCATGAAAATCGGGGTGCGGATGACGCCGTGGTCTGTCGCCAGTTCGCCCGCGCGGGCTTTGGACGCCGGATCCTTATGCTGTAATGTAAACTTCATGCTCATATATTCGGCAAAAATACATAAAATAATCTGATTTGGGAATTCTGAATTCTGAATTGTTTTGTACCTTTGCACATATTTCGCCTGTATGCAATTTTTTGATACTTTTCTGACATGCTACGGCTGGGAAGGCATTGCCCTCGCAGGGGCCGTGCTCGCCATGTTCGGCGTGCAGTTGTACTACTATATTTTCGTTTACGGCCGTATTCCCGGCTACAAGAACAACCGCCGCCCGGCCGTGCTGGAGGCCGATCCCCAGGTGTCGGTCGTTATCCCGCTCTTCTCGGAGGACTATTCGTTCGTCGAGGAGCGGCTGCCGCTGATCCTGGCGCAGAACTACCCCGATTTCGAGGTGGTGATCGTCTACGTCGGCCACGATTCCGATTTCTACGAGGAGCTCGTGCGGCTGAAACAGTCGTTCCCCCAAATCGTGACGACCAAGATTCACCTCGATCCCCGCTTTCCCATCTCGCGCAAGATGGCGCTCAACGTGGGCATCAAGTCGGCGCACTACGAGTGCATGGTCTTCACTTCGACCGATGCCGTCCCCCAGACCGACCGCTGGCTGGCATTGATGGCCAAGGGCTTTACGCGGGGCGAGATCGTTGTGGGTTACTGCGGCGTGGAGCGCAGGAAAGGCTTTGCGAACTACATGATGCGCGCCTGGCGCATGATGCACTCCGCCGACTGGATCGCCCGTGCCGTACGCCGAAACCCTTACCGGGGAACGCTCCACAACATCGGGTTTACGAAGAACATCTATTTCGGCTCCAAGGGGTTCAGCCATCTCAACATGAATATCGGCGAGGACGACCTCTACATGCAGAAGGTCATGACGCACGATAATGTGAGCGTGATTCTCTCGCCGCGTGCGACGTTGCGCGAGAAAATGTGGGGCGGTATGCGCTGGTGGATGGGGCAGTTGCGTTATTACGGTTCGGCATTCGCGTTCTATCCGCAGCAGGTGAAGAATTACATCCAGTGGGAACTGGGGTCGCGGGCGCTTTTTTTCATCACGGCCGCCTGTGCGCTGGCGGTGATGCCGTTCGAATACAAGATCGCGGCCCTCGTGCTGGTGCTGGTTCGCTACCTGCTCGTGGCGATTCAGGTGCGACGCATCGCACGCCGCCTGGGAGAGGCGGGCATGGCCGGCCGTTATTTCGTTTACGACCTGCTCAGTCCGCTGTGGGCGTTCCTGCTCGGGGTGCTGCTGCTGCGACGAGACGACCGCGTATGGAGATAGCTGACTATATCGTCGCCGAAGACCGGCGCCTGGTGGAACTCGTGCTCGAAGGCGACGACAGGGCCTTCGAATACCTGTTCAACCGTTACCGCGATGCGATCCACCGCCTTTTCGTGCAGCGGCTGGGCGGTGTCAACGATGCCGACGACCTGCTGCAGGAGACGTTTATCAAGGTCTACATCAACCTGCACCGTTACAGTACCGCCTATACCTTCGGGCAGTGGGTTTACACCATCGCCCGCAATACGTTCATCGACTTCGTGCGGCGCCGCCAGGACGACCTGTCGATCGACGAACGTTTCTCCTCGCCTCCGTCGACGACTCCGACGCCCGAAGAGAGCGTCATCAGCATGCAGCAGCGGACGCAGATCGAGCATTACCTCGAACGCCTCGCCCCGCGCTACCGGACGCTGATCGTCATGCGGTTCTTCGACGAATACTCTTACGAAGAGATCGCCGCCAACCTCAAATTGCCGCTCGGCACCGTCAAGACGCAGATACACCGTGCCCGCGAACAGATGTGCCGCCTGATAACCGAAGGCGAGAAAAACTGACCCCCTCCTTGAAAATACGATACGCATGGAACTTATCGACAAATATTTCCCCGGCCTGACGGAATTGCAGCGGCAGCAGTTCGCCGCCCTGTACGGCCTTTACGCCGACTGGAACGCCAAGATCAACGTCGTCTCGCGCAAGGATTTCGACCAGCTCTACCTGCGCCATGTGCTGCATTCGCTCGCCATTGCCAAGGTCTGTACGTTCGATGCCGGTGCCCGTATCCTCGACGTGGGGTGCGGCGGCGGCTTCCCTTCGGTGCCGCTGGCGATCCTCTTTCCCGAGGCGCATTTCACCGCCGCCGATTCCATCCGCAAGAAGATCACGGTCGTCGGGGGCGTCGCCGCCGGGCTCGGACTGCAGAATCTCGATCCCCGCTGCGTGCGTGTCGAGACGCTGCAGGAACGCTACGATTATGTCGTTTCGCGCGCCGTCACGGCAATGCCGGAGTTCGTCCGATGGATCTGGGCGAAAATCGGGAAGGGACAGAAAGGCTCGCTTCCGAACGGCATCCTCTACCTCAAGGGCGGCGACCTGGCCGAAGAACTGGCGCAGACCGGTATGCGCTGGTATATCTACGATATTCCGCGGTTCTTCGGAGAGGAGTTCTTTGAGACCAAGAAAGTGGTCTATACCCCTAAAATATAAATCCGTATGGCGGACGGCGCACTCCTTCCCGGGTGGCTGTTGTGGTCGCTGCCCGCGATGTTCCTGCTCCACGATGCCGAGGAGGTGCTCTTTCTTCCGCCGTGGCTTCGCCGCAACCGGGAGTGGCTGGCGCGGCGTTTTCCGCAGCTCGCCCGCCGCATGCTCCTGCATTTCGACGGGATCTCCCCCTTGCGGTTTGCCGCCATGGCTGCCGAAGAACTGGTTTTGCTGGTGGCGGTAACGGCCTGTGCGGCCCTTGCCGGCTGTTATTATCCGTGGCTGGCCCTGTTCCTTGCGTTCGGGATGCACCTGCTGATCCATCTCGGGCAGTGGGCTGCCGTGGGACGCTATGTCCCCGTCATTGCGACGTCGCTGCCGTGCCTGGCCTGCTGTGGCCGGGGACTGTGCATCATGATAAACTCCCGGGCCTTTTCGCTCCGGGAGTTCGTGTTATGCGGGATGGCGGGATGTGCCGTCGCCGCGGTCAATCTCTGGCTCGTGCATCGTCTGGCGGCGCCGCCAAGGGGTGCCGCCAGACGATGCATGAGCCCAGGTGATTACTTTCCCTGTTTGGGCTGCTGTCTGTCGAGGATCGTTTGCAGGTCGGCCATGAATTTGTCGGGCTTGGCCGCCCCCTGTATGCGCCCCAGCAGTTCGCCCTGCGTGTCGAAGACCAGGTAGAGCGGGATCGCCCCGCTTCCGTAGCGTTTGAGCAGTTCCTTGCCCGTGGTTTTGTCCACGTCGTATTTGGCGGCCACGAAATGCTGTTCCATGAAATCCCCCACGTCCTTGCGTGAGAAAACCTCCCGTTCCATCGTGCGGCAGGGCGGACACCACGTGGCGTAGAGGTCGATGAAGACCAGTTTCCCGGTTTTGACCGCCATCTCCCGGACGGCGTCGGTCGATTTTGTTTCGAATTTTACCTGTGCCTGTGCGGCGCCCGCTGCGAGTGCCAGCATCAGTATGAAGATCAGTTTTTTCATGCGGATTCGTTTTCCGTATAACGTGCAAGAACCGTGCGCTATTGCCCGCCTTCGAGCGCCGAGGTGCTCAGCAACCCGCAGGCCGCCTGGATGTCCTCCCCGCGCGAAGCCCGGATCGTGGTTTGTATGCCCTTGGCCGTCAGCGTGTCGCGCAAACGCACCATGGCTGCGTCGTCCGGCGAGAAATAGGGTGACCCGGGGATTTTATGGAACCGGATCAGGTTGATGCGGCACTTGATGCCGTCCAGCAGGCGGCACAGTTCGCGGATATGCCGCGGCGAGTCGTTCAGCCCGCTCATGACGATGTATTCGAACGATACGCGGCGCTGGTGCGTGAAGTCGTATCGGCGCAGGATTGCCGCGACCTCGGCGACCGGCCATGCCCGTTCGACGGGCATGATCGCGGCCCGCTCTTCGTGGAAGGGGTTGTGCAGGCTCACGGCCAGGTGCACCTTCGTGCTGTCGAGCAACCGCCGCAACTCGGGGACGACGCCTGCCGTGGAGAGCGTGATGCGCGTGGGTGACCAGCCGAAGCCCCACTCCGCCGTGAGGATGTCGAGCGCCCTGAGCACGTTGTCCGTATTGTCGAGCGGTTCGCCCATGCCCATGAAAACTACGTTCGTCAGCGTGTCGCGTTCGGGCAGGGAGACGATCTGGTTGAGGATTTCGGCCGCCGTAAGCGAGTGTTGCAGCCCCTGCCGCCCCGTGGCGCAGAATTTACACCCCATGCGGCACCCGGCCTGCGACGAGACGCAGAGCGTGGCCCTGTCGCCGTCGGGAATATAGGCCGATTCGATGTAGGCTCCCTGTTGTGTGCGGAAGAGGTATTTCTTCGTGCCGTCGGCCGATTCGGTGACCCGTTCGGGCGGGGTCAGCACCTGCCGGAACCGTTCGGCCAGCAGGGCGCGCCGGGCAGCCGGGATATCGGTCATCAGCATCGGGTCTTCGATGTGCTTCACATAGAGCCAGCGGGCGAGCTGTCGTGCTGCGAAACGCGGCAGACCCGTCTCGGCGCAGAGGGCGGCGAGCTCCGCGGGGTTTTTCCCGTATAGTGGTTCCGAAACGGCCATTTATCAATCTCCGATGTGATCTTTTACCCCGCAAAAGTAGGCAAAAATTAAAGATTTTCGTGCCGGATGGCGCATTTTTGAATTTTTATCCATATATTTGTGGTGCATAGCATGCCTATGTGCGATTTATCATTGCCGAACAATTTAAATTTAAAATAGATGGAAATCAAGAAATCACCCAAGGCAGACCTTCAGAACAAGCGGGGTCTTTTGCTTGAAATCGGACTTGTCGTAGCCCTTATCCTGGTTATTGCGGCTTTTGCTTACACGCCGAAGGAGTACCGGATCGAAAAGCCGGACTTGAACTACGCTCCGGTAGAAGAAGAAATTACCGAGATTACGCGTCAGGATCAGAAGCCGCCCGAGCCTCCCAAGAAGGTCGAGGTGAAGGTGATTGCCGACCTGTTGCAGGTGGTGACCAACGACACGAAGATCACGACCGAGGTGGATTTCGCCGAGTTCGACGAGAATACCGAAGTGGTTCAGCAGGTCGAAGTGGTCGAAGAAACCATCGAGGACGACCAGCCGTTCCTGATCGCCGAGACAATGCCTTCGTTCCAGGGCGGAGATCTCAATACCTTCCGTACGTGGGTTCAGCAGAACGTCAAGTTCCCGCAGATCGCCCTCGAAAACGGCATTCAGGGGCGTGTGGTTCTTTCGTTCGTGATCGAGAAGGACGGACGCCTGACCAATATCCAGGTGTTGCAGACGCCCGACCGGTCGCTTTCCGAAGAGGCCATCCGCGTGCTGAACAAGTCGCCGAAATGGAGCCCCGGCAAGCAGCGTAACCAGGTTGTACGTGTAAAGTACACCCTGCCCGTTGACTTCCGCGTGCAGAACTAAGCCGGGACGGTAGGGGTTCCGGCGGCAGCGACCCGGAATCCGACGATACATACGCTGCACTGGATTCGCGTACTAACCACCTAATTCTGATTGATATGGAGATTAAAAAATCATTCAAGGCAGATCTTAGGAATAAGAGAGGCCTTTTATTGGAGATTGGTTTGGTCGTGGCATTGTCCCTGGTCATTGTCGCATTTACCTATACGCCGGACGAGTACAGGATCCAGAAAGTCGCAGTGAATGTTATGCCCGTCGATGTCGATATTGTCCCGGTCACGACCGACTCGCCCAAACAGAAACCCCAGAAGGTCGAGATAAAGGCTCTTTCCCAGTTGATCGAAGTCATTCCCAATCACCGGTTCGTGCAGACGGATCTCACCTTCGAGGAGTTCGATCCGGATGCGATTGTCGAAATTGTGCCGCCGGCCAAGGACGAGGATTTCGCGGACGACACGATTTTCATTACTGCCGAGACGATGCCATCGTTCCAGGATGGAGACCTCAATACGTTCCGGGCGTGGGTGATGCAGAATGTCAAGTTCCCGCAGGTTGCCCTTGAGAACCGGATTCAGGGCCGTGTCGTTCTTTCGTTTGTAATTGACAAGGACGGTCGCTTGACCAATATCGAGGTGTTGCAGTCGCCCGACCGGTCGCTTTCCGAAGAAGCCATCCGCGTGCTGAACAAGTCGCCGAAATGGAGCCCCGGCAAGCAGCGTAACCAGGCTGTGCGTGTCAAATACACGCTCCCGGTCGATTTCCGCGTACAGAACTGACCGGACGTATGTGGTTTGAGTTGAGAATGTTCTGCATGACAATTTAATAAATAGGGTATCCGCCGAAAGCAGGATACCCTTTTTGTAGCATAATGTTTGCTCCCCGCAGGGAGCACCTTCCCTGCCGCATGTTGCGGCACGATGTGACTGTTTAAAATTAAGTGTACGACTTTGACTGAGAATAAGAATATAACCCCGAACTCCGAGGCCGTTCCCAATTGCAGAGAGCGCGCCGTGATGGTCGCCGTTATCCGCGACAACCAGGATCCGCGGCAGGCCGAAGAGTTCCTCGACGAACTCGAATTCCTGGCCGAAACGGCCGATATCGTGAGTGTGAAACGCTTTACGCAGCGGCTGCCGCAGCCTTCGGCCCGCATATACGTCGGCCCGGGCAAGTTGGAAGAGATCGCCGGTTACTGCCGGGAGCAGCAGATCGACGTGGTGATTTTCGACGACGAGCTCTCCCCGTCGCAGACGCGCAATATCGAAAAGGCCATGCCCTGCCGCATCCTCGACCGTACGCGCCTGATCCTCGATATTTTCATGTCGCGGGCGCAGACGGCCTATGCCAAGACGCAGGTGCAGCTGGCCAACTACGAATATATGCTGCCCCGCCTTTCGGGCATGTGGACTCACCTCGAACGGCAGCGCGGCGGTACCGGTACCCGCGGCGGGGGGGGCGCGAGATCGAGACCGACCGCCGTATCATCCGCAACCGGATCTCCAAACTCAAGGAGGATCTGCAAAAAATCGACCGTCAGATGGCCGTGCAGCGCTCGAACCGCGGTTCGATGGTGCGTGTGGCGCTGGTAGGCTATACCAACGTGGGCAAGTCCACGTTGATGAACCTGATCTCCAAAAGCGAGGTGTTTGCCGAGAACAAACTCTTTGCGACACTTGACACGACGGTGCGCAAGGTGGTTTTCGACAACCTCCCGTTCCTGCTGTCCGATACCGTGGGATTCATCCGCAAACTTCCCACCGAGCTGATCGAGTCGTTCAAGTCGACGCTCGACGAGGTGCGTGAAGCCGACCTGCTGGTGCATGTGGTCGACATCTCGCATCCGCAGTTCGAAGAGCAGATCGACGTGGTGAAGCAGACCCTGCAGGATATCGGCGCGGGCGACAAACCCGTTTACCTGGTCTTCAACAAGGTCGATGCCTATACCTATGTCAGGAAGGACGACGACGACCTCACGCCCGCCACGCGCGAGAACCTGTCGCTCGACGACCTGAAAAAGAGCTGGATCGCCCGGGCCAATACCCCCTGCATTTTCCTTTCGGCGCTCGCCAAGACCAACATCGAGAAATTCCGTTCGGATCTCTACGGGATGGTACGCGAGATCCATGCCGGGCGTTACCCCTTCAACAACTTCCTTTATTGACAACCAAACTTCTTACCTATGACCCTGCATATTTTGAGTAAACAGGACACTGTCCTCAACAAGTTCATCGCACAGATCCGCGATAAGTCGGTGCAGAAGGATTCGATGCGCTTCCGCCGTAACCTGGAGCGTATCGGGGAGATCACGGCCTATGAGATCTCGAAGGAGCTCGCCTATTCGCCCCGTATCGTCGAGACGCCTCTGGGCGAAGCGGAGGTCGGGCTGATCGACGACCAGGTCGTCGTGGCGACGATCCTGCGGGCCGGGCTGCCTTACCATCAGGGATTCCTGAACTATTTCGACGATGCCGAGAACGCCTTTGTCTCGGCCTACCGTAAAAGTACGAAAGACGGCAAGTTTACGGTCAAGGTCGAGTATATCTCGTGCGGCGACCTCGAAGGCAAGGTCTTGTTGCTGGTCGATCCGATGCTCGCCACGGGCTCTTCGCTCGTGCTGGCCTATAAGGCCTTGTGCGAGAAGGGCGGTACACCCAAATATACGCACGTTGCGGCTGTGATTGCCAGCGAACAGGGGATCGACTACGTGCAGAAGAATATGCCGCGCAAAACCACCACGGTCTGGGCGGCCGCCGTCGACGAGGAGTTGACCTCGCGCTGCTATATCGTCCCGGGTATCGGCGATGCCGGTGACCTGGCCTACGGCGAGAAGGTCTGACCCCGGCATCCCTGTGCCGGATTCATCCGGCACCGATCTGTCTCGGAAAATCCCGGTGTCGGGGGTGCCGCCGACCTCAAGCCCTGCGGTAGGGGGCGGAGAACCCGGTGTCGACCGACAAACGAACCTCTGCTCCGTATGGCGGAGGAGCCGGTGTCGGTTTCTTGCGGTGGAAAAATCCGATCCGCTGCTTCCTGTGGCCGTCTGTTCGGAACGGATGTGCCCTGCCGGGGCGGGCTTTCGGCGGGTTCCGGCACTTTGATAGGTATAACCGCCAAATTAAGATGTGCGCATGGTAAAGAAGAAGATAGCTTTTGTTTTAGCGGTGTTCTGTGCGACCGTTCTGCTGATGGCCGTCCAGAAACCCGTTTTCCTGGCCTACTATGCGGCCGATGCCGCGCAGGCTTCCGTCGGCGAATGGCTGGGCGTCGTGTGGCACGGGCTGACGCTCGACAGCACCGTCGCCGGGTATGTCACCGCACTGCCGCTGCTGCTGACCCTTGTGTCGCTGTGGGTGCGGCTGCCCGGGAGAATATGGCGGCGGGTGCTGACAGGCTATTTCGTGTTGGTCGCAACCGTCACGGCGGTCATCTTCGCCGTCGATGTCGAGTTATACCAGCATTGGGGCTTCCGCCTCGATGCAACGATCCTGATTTACCTTACCGACCCCCGGGAAGCCATGGCGAGCGTCGATTTCTGGCTTGGGGTGCGCCAGACCCTGCTGGCCG
>ERZ780014.631-NODE-631-length-14335-cov-6.51618_pt1 | contig 14335 bp, 9 predicted proteins | sample MGYA00511929_ERZ780014 | MGnify/ENA primary metagenome ERZ780014 (study PRJEB29588, sample SAMEA2155132) | human gut metagenome | biome: human gut; feature: human-associated habitat; material: faeces | place: Denmark | collected 2008/2010 ...
TGAAAAACCGATGCAAAGGTATAACTTTTATGTTATATAACATACTTTTTCGGCAGAAAATTTGCGAATTTAATACAATTTAACTAAAATCGCTCATTTTCTGCCGAAATATGCCTATTCCACCACAAATCCGAGGTTTTCTATGGCATCGACCACAGCCTCTTCATTGAAATCTCCTTCCACTTCGGCTTTGCCTGGTTCGAGGGTCACTGTGGCGCTTTCCACGCCTTCCACCGCCTTAATGGCGCGTTCCACATTTGTGCGGCAGTTGTTGCACCGCATACCTGTAATTTTAAATTCCTTTTTCATATTGCATATTTTAATCGTAAACTGTTCAATACCACACTGATGCTTGAAAATGCCATCAGCGCACTTGCCCACATGGGCGTGATTTGGAAGTCGGAGCCAAACAAGTGTAGCACGCCAGCCGCCAGCGGAATGCACACAATGTTGTAGATAAATGCCCAAAACAGATTTTGGTAAATCATCTTCACCGTGCGTCGGCTCATTGCCACGGCTTCGGGCAGCACTTTCAAATCGTCGGTCATGAGTGTGATTTGCGCCACGTCCATTGCCACATCGGTGCCTTTGCCCATGGCTATGCTCACATCTGCTAAAGCCAGTGCCTGTGTGTCGTTGATGCCGTCGCCCACCATTGCCACCTTGTGCCCTTGCTCTTGCAAAGTGCGCACCAAATTTTCTTTGTCTTGTGGCAAAGCCTTGCTCATATAGTGCGCGATGCCAGCCTTTTTCGCCCAATAGGCGGCTGCCTCAGGCGTGTCGCCACTCATCATGTGCACCTCAATGCCTTCGTCTGTCAGCATTGTCATAGCCTCGGCGGCGTTGGGTTTTATTGTTTCCCTTTCTTCGAGGGGCATACTGCTCGTTTTAGTGAAATCCACATTCGGGTTGGGAATGGTGATGGTGCCGGTTTTATCCACCACCATCGTGTCGATGCGGCGCAGTTGCTCCAGTGCCGTAGCGTCTTTGATGAGAATGCCTTTCTCTGCGGCTTTTCCGATGCCCACCATCACAGCCGTGGGAGGTGGCAATCCCATGGCGCAAGGACAAGCCACCACGAGCACCGCCACAGCGCTGATAATGCCTTGCGGCACACAGTCAAATCCGCCAAAAGTCACCCACGCCGCAAATGTGAGTACAGCCACGCACGCCACCACTGGCACAAATATCAGTGCCGCACGGTCCACAGTGCGCTGCACTGGCGCTTTTGAGCCTTGCGCCTCACGCACCATCTTCACGATTTGCGCAAGGGCAGTGTCTTCACCCACCTGACGCGCGCGGAATCGCAATCGTCCTTGGCTGAGCATGGTGCCAGCCATCACCATTGCACCTTTTTGCTTCTCGCTTGGCAGGGGTTCGCCGGTAATCATCGACTCGTCAACGTATGCGCCATCTTCTTTCATGAAACTGGTGGCGAATGTCACCTTGCCGTCAACAGGCATTTTCTCGCCTGCGCGCACTTCTATCAAGTCACCGATTTTAATTGTGGCGATGGGCACATCGGTCAGTTGCTCCACGCCGTCGTCGTCTTTGCTTACAATTCTTGCCGTCATTGGCGCAAGTCCCATCAGTTTGCGAATGCTGCTTGCTGTTCCTCGTCTTGCCTTTTCTTCAAGCAGTCGGCCTGTGAGCACGAAGGCGATAATCATCATCGCTGAGTCGAAATAGGTGTGCCACGCAATGCCTCGTGTGCTCCACACGGCATCGCCAGCCACCACATTAAATGCGCTGAACGCAAAAGTGATGCCTGTGCTGAGTGCCACTAAAGTGTCCATGCCAGCGCCGCCATGGCGGAGTTGGCCAAAGGCATTTTTATAGAACTTCGCACCACACGTCACCATGCCGATAGCCGCAAGAGCCATCGCCACATATCCATTGAGGGGCTGGGGGAGGGGAATCCAATTCATCGACACAGCCATTGTGAGCACCGCTATTGCCCAAGCCAAAGCCACACGCCTTGCCAGTGCGCCGTAGTGCTTCTTTTCCACTTGTTCAACGTCGGTGTGAGGCTCAATCAGCAGGTTGAACCCAATTTCGTTGATTTCCCGATTGATTTCTGCAAGCGAAATCGCATCGTCATCGTACTCTATTTGCGCCATTCTCAGTGGGAGCGACACCGACGCATAGCGCACGCCGTCAAGCTGTCGCAAGCGTCGCTCGATGTTCGCCGCACAGGCTGCGCACGCCATTCCCACCACAGGCACATTACATTTCACTATTGACATATAGAATAGAGATAGTTTAGTTCTTTTACCAATGCAAAGTTATAACAAAAAGGCAAACTAAAATTACACAATCAAGGGAAAAAATTATAGTATTCTTGCCGTAAACCCCAAAAAAAAGTTGTACCTTTGCACCCACATCATATGCGCTTGTGGCGGAATTGGTAGACGCGCTAGACTTAGGATCTAGTGTCGCAAGGCGTGAAGGTTCGAGTCCTTTCAGGCGCACCCCCAAACCAAAAATCCTGACTGTTTTTTAAAACAGCCAGGATTTTTTTATGCGCTAATGAAAAAATAAATTTTAGATGTAAACTTGTGGCTTTCGGATTGGATTGCGTATCTTTGTACATTGCAATACAATGAAATCTCAAGATGATTGCGAAACTGCTTGAAATAGTAGTTGCTGACAATCTTCGGAAAGAAAAACATTGACAGATTTACTATGGCAACAGATAATACTAACAACGGACAACTTCAAATAGGAAGTGACGATTATACCGAAATTCTGCGACATGCCGTTGCAGTAATTGAGCATGCACGAACAGAAATTGCTAAGCATGTTAATGGGTATGTGTCCACTGCCTATTGGGAGATTGGTCAGATGCTTCATGAACGCAAAATTGAAAGCGGATATGGCGACAGCATGGTTAAACGATTGTCGGCTGACCTAAAGGAGCGCTATCCGAAGATGGGTGTTTCGCCACGTCAACTTTGGAACATGAAGAAATTTTATGAGCGTTATGCTGGGCATGATGAAAAAGTGCTACGCTCCGTAGCACTTTTGCCGTGGTCGCACAATCTGCTGCTGTTGAGCAAGGGATTTAATGATGAAACCACGCTATATTATGCGCAGGAAACCATAACCAAAGGTTGGAATCGCGACTTGTTGCTCAATGCCATCAAACTCAATATGTATGAGACACAGGCATTGGCACGGGTAGACAACAATTTCGAACGCACTCTTCCTGCACAACAAGCGCAGTATGCCAACGAGGTGTTTAGCAGCACCTACAATCTCGGCTTCTTGGGAGTAACAAGTCCTATCTTGGAACTTGAACTTGAAAATCGCCTTGTAAAAACTATCACCCGTTTCCTTATGGAACTCGGCAGTGGCTTTACATTCATCGGAAACCAGCATGTGCTGGAATACAATGGCAAAGAGAGCAAGGTTGATATGCTGTTTTTCCATCGTGGACTGCGCTGCCTTGTGGCTGTTGACTTGAAGATAGGTGCTTTCAAACCTGAGTATGCAGGAAAGATGAACTATTATCTGTCTCTGCTCGACCGTCTTGAACGTGGTGCGGATGAGAATCGCTCCATTGGCATCATTCTTTGTGCGGAGAAAGACCGTATAGAGGTAGAACTTGCCCTTGAAGATATGGGAAAACCAATCGGAGTGGCAGACTATCAACTGATAGTACCAAAAGATAAATTACAGAAAGTCCTTACTGACGAGATAAAGGCGTTTAGTGAGGAAAATAGTGTGCATGACAAAGAAAATGTATAATAAGTAATCCTTTAAACCCAAATCGGTCATTACGACTTGTAGTATTTCTGATTTTTAGAAGAATGAATTTTGTTTATCTTTTAACCCAAACCAGAGGGTTCTGTGAATAAATACTGGGGAAACTGAAACAACCCTTTGAGATAGGCATCGCAGATGCGATGAATTATTTTAAAAATGCCAAATTTTTTAGGTGTATGGCATTGGCGTTGCTGGCTTTGACCTGCTTTGTGGGGTCAAATTCGGTAAATGCAGCCGATGGCTATGCGCAAAAGCGCGAAATGCGCTCGGTTTGGATTGCTACCGTTTTCAACATTGATTGGCCTAAAGCGAATCATTACGGAAATCCCGACCTGATGAAGGCTGACTTGATTGCCTATTTAGAGGCTTGCAAAACCGCAAACCTCAATTCCGTTTGTTTTCAGGTGCGTCCTATGTGTGATGCATTCTACAAATCAAGTTATGAACCATGGTCGAGTTACTTGAGTGGCTCGCGTGGCACAGATCCCGGTTGGGATCCATTGGCTTTTGCAGTGCAAGAGGCGCACAAGCGCGGTTTGCGCATAGATGCGTGGGTTAATCCCTACCGCTATTCCAAGACACCAGAACAGCCATGGGCTGGTGAGTCATGGAGCAATGCAAAAGATGCAGAAGCACGCAAGCACCTACTCACCTATGGAGGGGTCAGTATCCTTGACCCTGCCCAGAAGTGGACAATCGACCGAATTGTGAACGTGTGTGTAGAAATCATCACCAAATACGATGTTGACGGATTGGTGTTCGACGACTACTTCTATCCCGACAAAATTCCTACCACCAACACCGCTGGCGACTATAAGGAGTATACGAGCAACAATCCCAAGCGCCTCTCATTTGGCGACTGGCGACGCGACAATGTGAACCGCATGGTGGAAGCCGTTTATGCAGCCGTTCAGCAGCATCGCCCCGATTGCTCGTTCGGTATCTCGCCTGCTGGCGTTAGTTGTTCTGATGCGGCTGTGGCAAAGAAGCACGGTGTAGAGCAAATCACCTGTGCGAGCGACTGGCAATACAATGGCATATTCAGCGACCCTGTGCAGTGGCTTGAAGATAAAAGCATTGATTACATTTCGCCACAAATTTATTGGAGCACTACCAACAAGCAAGCCCCTTACATCCCTCTTACCCAGTGGTGGAGTAAGGTGGCTAAGCAGTTTGGCCGTCACCACTATGCAAGCCATTACAACACTTCCGAAAGCGTGCTTACTCCTGGCAACACTGCCTCATATATCCAAATGCAGTATCAAATAAGTGCAAACCGCAGCAATACCCTCAACAATGCCCCTGGTAGCATCTTCTTCTCTGCCAAGTGCTTGAAGGAAGGTAGTTGGGGAAGCACGTTTGCTAATTATGTGAAACAGAACATCTACACCCACAAGGCCATTCCACCTGCCATGACTTGGAAGGCGAAGGCTAACTATAAAAAGCCTGAAAACCTGGCTAAGAATGGCAAACAACTCTCGTGGGATGCTGTGAGCAACGACAAAATGTGCCGTTACGCCATCTACGCTGTGCCAAAATCCACCTCCATGCCTTATGCGTCAACTGCGCAAAACGGCATCAATAGCGAGCATTTGGTGGACGTGACTTATACCAACTCTTACGAACTGCCAGCCGACAAGGCGGACAACTATTGGTATGCCGTCACGGCTCTCGATGCGGCCAACAATGAATACGAGGCCGCCACACTCGGCGAGCCGGTGTTCACTGGCACGAAATTGGAGTTGAACACCACAGATCTTAATCATCGTAATCAAATGTCGGCTTCTTACAATGAAACGAGTGGTGAATACACCTTGAATACTACAGGCAATGATCCATTTATCTATACCAAGGCTCTTGCCTCCGACCTTGCGTCGTCGTTGTGCGTGGTAGAGTTCGACTACACCAGTTCTGCTGATATTAATAACCTTCAGATTTTCTTTGGCAACACTTGGAGTGAGGCTCGTTCTAAATTCTTCGGAACGATGAACGCTACTTCTTCCTTCAAATCATTCCAAGCCATCATCACCAATGAGCGCAATTCGCTCTCTTGGGGTAAGACAGGAGAAGAACTCCGATTGGACTTCGGCAGCCAGTCAGGCATAACCATTAAGGTGAAGAATCTTCGCGTAAGAGAAATGACCGCTGCCGAAAAGGAAAACTACGAGTATAAGGAAGATGCCACTGGCGACCTTGCCGGCTTAGGTTATTTCTTCAAAAAGGGCGAAAACGGCTTGTGGTATTTCCATTCAGCAGAAAACGATATCGCTTACGGAAATAGGGATTTCGTGGTGCTGAAATCATTCGACAGCAAATACACAAAATACGAAGGTATCAAGGATAATTATTTCATTGAATGGATTTTGAAAGAGAGTGGCAGCAGAGTTTGGTACACCAGAGCACGAAACAGCAGCAATGCAAAACTTCCATTCTGGCCCTCGATTATTAATGGTAAATTTCCAGATGGTTACCCAAGTGGTGCCACCAGTTTTAACGGCGTATTTGATATTTCCACTGGATTCAAGACGGTGACGAACGCATATCCGTTCAAACTGGTGCTGTTGCCTGTTGACAAAGACAAAGAGGAAAACGATGATTTCAGCCCTAAGGGATTGAATGAATTTACAGAAATCAATTTGGGCACTTATGGTGTGGAAAAAAAGACATCAGAAGTGAGCAACGGGCACCCATTGTATACGTTCTCTGGCGTAAGCGACATTACAGGCATCGGCTATTACACCGACATCAAGAAACTGAACATGAGCCGCGAGCGATTTGGCTTTAATGCCAAAGGCACAAGTTATTCAGTAGATGCGGATAATCGCCAATTCAACAGTTATACACCTATTTCAAGTGCCGACCTTTCGCACAACCAGAAACTCGAAGAAGTGTATTTAGATTTCAACAACCTCACCACTTTCGATGCCTCTGTTCTTCCAAATTTGAAGGTCTTGAATTTGAGCAACAATATAAAACTCAAAACTCTTGATATCACAAAGAATACGCAACTTGCAGAACTCCGACTTGAGCACGATTTTGATTTCACACACCTCAAGGCAGATAAAACTGCCAATGCCGCACTGAAGAGTTTGTTGATTTTCGACAATGTGTATGGCTACGATGAGGAAAACAACGGTTTGCCCAACAACACGTTCCAAACCGAGGTAATCGACCAACTCCCTAACCTTGAAGTGCTCCACGCATTCTCAATGTATATCGACAAAATCGACCTTTCGGGATTGAAGAATTTGAAGTCGCTCTGGTTGCACAAATCGCGTTGGGCTGGTCGTCAACTCGCAAAAGGCAACTGGCTGCACAAACTCGATTTGAGTCAAAACCTTGAACTTCGCGATGTGCACGTGCAGAATATGCACCTTAACGCGCTGAACATCAATTCGCCACACATTGGTGAAGACTATGGCTATCCACAGGAGTCAGAAATCAAGGGCGACCCCAATCTGCCTGGCATTGATGCCTCAAACAACTATCGCAAAGTCAAAGCCGACCTCGCAAAATTCTCTCACAAGGGCAAGTATTTCTATATCTATTACTTGCGAACCCAATGGACTGGAGCAGAGGGCGTAGAACCTATGCTCAGCAAAAAGGTAGGTGAATACATCATTCACCATTACGAGAAATACTTGGGCGACAACAACAAGGAAAATAAGCCTTGCGAAACATCTGTTACCCTTACCAATGCCGAGACACTCGAAGCCGACGGTTTGGATGTGAGCAAGGTGAGCAACTGGCGAATTGCAGAGCCCATCAATGCTGACGATATCAAAACAACGGGCGTAATTCTCCACTCGGTGAAAGACGATGCCACCAAACTCCCTGTTATCAACAGCAAGATGACAAGCACATCTGAAATCACCAACTTCGATTACATAAAAGACTGGTTCAACAATGTTGCAAACTTCAAGTTCTCTGATGCGAGAGGTGAATTTGTGGTGCTGAAGGCATACGTTTCCGACAAGAAACTCACTGGCGCTCCAATCGGTGCCCCCGACAACATCTGCTACGACTACGATTTGCGTGGCGATGCGCTCAACGGTGTAACACCTACACACCCAGAGAAGTATAAAGCCACTTTCTTCCTCGATATTGAATATCCCGAATTGGGCGGACTTGCCACCGACGTGCTTGAAAACGAACTTGGCGACAAGCCTGTGCAATGCGTCACCTACACCGACATCGCTGGTAGAGTGAGCACACGCCCATTCAATGGATTGAACATCGTCGTTACCCACTACACCGACGGCACATCAAAAGTTATCAAAAAAATCTACAGATAACCCTTTGATCCCCACACACTAAAAAAAATCACCTGCGCGCAGGTGATTTTTTTTGCTTATTTTCCACAAAATGGTACTGGGATTAGAACCATTTGATTTTTTTGAATACGAAGAAGGCGGCGCATGATAGGGCTATCGAGAGTAGTAGAATGGCTACGAATGCCCAGGCTTTGTCGTCGATGGGTAGCGACACGTTCATGCCATACAAACTCGCAATCAGCGTGGGCACTTGCAGGATGATGGTGATGCTGGTCATGCGTTTCATTATCAAGTTCAGGTTGTTGGATATGATGGAGCCAAACGCTTCCATTGAGCCGGTGAGAATGTTGCTGTAGATGCTCACCATGTTGAGTGCCTGTTGCATCTCGATGTGCACGTCTTCCACCATTTCCATATCAAACATTTCCGAGTTCATGTAGATGGTGCGCAGGCGCGAAATCAATGCCTCGTTGCCACGAATGCCGGTGTTGAAATACACCAAACTCTTTTGCAAGTTACGCAGTTTCAAAAGGTCATCGTTGCGCAAGCGTCGCTCCAGTCCGTCTTCCGTGTTGTTGATGCTGATATTGATTTGCTTCAAGAATTTCAGGAACCACACAGCCGACGACATAATCAATCGAAGAATGAGCGCAAACTTGTTGTTGATAGCGTTGCCCTTCGCTGTGTTGTATTGTATGAAGTCGTGAATCACGATGTTTTTGAAATAGCACAGCACAATCACCAAGTCGCCGTTGGTGATCACACCAAGTGGCACGGTGGAGAATGGTATGTCCACGTCGCCAGTCTCTCTTGGGATACGCATAATGGTGAGCATCCAGTCGTCGTCTTTCTCCACACGAGGGCGTTCGTTAGGGTCTCGAATATCTGAGATAAACGATTCGGGCACTCCCATTTCTTCCAAATAGGTGAAATCGTCTTGATTTGGGTCGCTTACATTTATCCAGCAGCCTTCTTGCCACTGGTCAACCTTCGTGAATCCTTTTCCAAATAGTAAAAATTCTCTCATGTCGTTGACACTGCCTCCTTGATAAGTGATTGCCAAAATGCTTGGCGAGGCAGGTCCCTGGTATTAAATATAGGGGCTGTATCGCTTCTACATCAGCAATGCTCTGTTGAAAAATTGATTATTTAACGGTACTGAGTCGTCCATTTACAATTAAAAAATTTGATTTATGGTGCAAAGATACGGCAAAATTCCGCAAGTTGTTCACTTTCGCCCCAACTTTTTCTCCGATTTGGGATAAAAAATGCAAAAGGTTGTCAGGAGGGAACTTGACAACCTTTTACATCTTTTTAAAAGAATCGTATTTTTCCTAAAGTGTGGTAATGTTAAGATTAAGGTCATCTACTACTCTAAATACCAAATGCTGATATGGATTTTCATGATGTTGAATTTTGTTGTTGCAAAATTGGCGCATTTTCTCCACTTCACCAAATCCATTTTTATCCATTTTTGTGCACACTTTGATTCTTTGTCCATTTTTTTTTGTTGGAAAATCCTTTGTCATAGCATTTTATTATGTAAATTTGTGTCTTAATCCTTACTTCTATGGCAGAAATAAACCAAAACGAATATATCGACACCAGCGAATTTCTTGAGCCGGAAGACTCGATGGAAATCAGTTCCGATTTCACCGATATTACCCCTATCAAAAAGACGGTGATTATCAAGGAGCGCAACGAGTGCGAGTGCTTCCGCGCCCGCCGCTATGGGCAGTGGTGGACGCTCAAGTGCGTGTCGAAAAAAGTGGTCGACAAATCGCGAGTGTATGAATACTTGCGCAAAGAGTTTGTGGTGGGCATCAGCCTATGGCACCCCAACATTGTGCGTATGATATCGATACAAAGCGATTTGGTGGACGGCGAGCCAGGCATCGTGTTGGAGTATGTAGATGGTGTGACTTTAGGCGAGTTTCTCGACACCAACCCTTCGCTGGAAGAGCGCATCAAGATTGCCGACCAAATGATTTCGGCAATGCGCTACTATATGGGCAAGCAGGTGGTGCACTGCGACCTGAAGCCTGCCAACATTCTCATCACCCACAATGGCCATAATGTGAAGCTGATTGACTTCGGTTTGGCTGACGTGGATAATTCCAACATATTTAAGGGCCACGCCGGCACCGACCGATATGCTGCCCCTGAGCAGAAACGCTCCGATGGCGTGGTGGATTGTCGAAGCGACATCTACGCTTTTGGCCACCTGCTCAAGTTGCTGCATCTGCCAGTAATGTTTCGCCACGTTATTCGTCGCTGCCTGAAAGAAAAACAATCCGACCGCTACCAGAACCCTGTTGACTTGTATCTCGATTTCGAGAAGGCGAAAGCTTTCCGAGTGTCGAAGTGGGCAATCACCACATTGGTGCTGGGTGTGCTGATTGTAGCCGTGTCATTTGTGTTGGGCAACTGGATTTCAGAAAGCACCCAGAATCACGAGCAATCTGTATCGCGCGAAAAGATTATAGGTGGGAAAATGCCGGTGATGTTTTTTGCCGACAGTGTGACCGATATCAAGGATTCAGCCCAAGTGTATGTGGTTCACAATGCAGCCACACTGTGTTTCCTTCCCAATTCTCAGTCCATACCTTCCGACATCAACACCGATTCTGCTGTGGATTTGGGTCTGAGCGTGAAGTGGGCTCCGTTTAATGTGGGGTGCAAAGGCGTGCTGCCCAACAACGTGGGTGGCTATTACAACTGGGGCGACGCTTCGGGCAAGAATATCGATGGCGAAGCCAATCCTTACGACCTCCCCATTCAAATGAAATCAATCGCAGGCTCTTCTTTAGACATCGCGGCAATGAACTGGGGGCGCGGATGGCGTATGCCCACCAGCGAGGAATTTCAGGAGCTTATCGACAAATGCTCATGGAAGATGGTCAACAAGCGTGGCGAGGTGCCAGGCTATCGTGTGACAGGTCCATCGGGCAAGAGCATCTTCCTGCCGTTTGCCGGTTATCGCCGTGGTCCAGCCTTCTTCAAGCAGGGCGTGGTGGGCTGCTATTGGAGCGCTTCGCCCTACACCGAAGCCCGTCAGTCGGCTGCCTATTTCCTTGAGATGGATGGCGATGTGGTGTCGGTGAGCCGTGGCGATTTCGCTTCCACAGGTTATAGTGTAAGGCCAGTGCTTGATAAGTAAACGATAATTCCTGCCACAATGAATAGTATTGACCGCAAATTCACCAACATTGAGCCTATGCCCAAGAGCGGCATGTATTGCAGGCTCTATAAGGCTTTGCGCTTCAATCAATGGTGGGTGCTGAAGACGCTGAAGCCTGAATATGCCCAAAATCAGTCGATTCGCAATGCACTATATAAGGAATACGAGATAGCCAGAAACCTCGACAGCCCATACATTGTGCGCTACATGGCGTGGGAGTTTGTGCCAGAGGTGGGCGACTATTGCATCGTGGAGGAATACATTCAAGGCGTGACGCTGGACCAGTATTTCGCCGCTCCGAATGTGGGCGTGAAAGAGAAATATAAGGTGTTTATGGAAATCGTGTTCGGGCTCAAATATTGTGCGCAGCAGCAAGTGGTGCACCGCGATCTGAAGCCCAGCAACGTGATGGTCACCAACAATGGTGCCAACATCAAGCTCATAGACTTCGGATTGAGCGACCGCCCCGATTTCGCTATCTTAAAGATGCCTGCCGGTAGCCGTCGCTATATGGCGCCAGAGCAAGCCGTGAAAGGGGCGAATGTGGATTTCCGTGCCGACATCTACGCTTTGGGGAAAATCATGGAAAATTTTAAGGCACCGAAGCGGTTTGAACCTATATATAGGCGATGCACCGACCCCGACCCCGAAAAGCGCTATCAGTCGTTTGATGAACTCACGAATGATTTGAAAAAACGAATGAATTTGTACCGTGTGCGTGTGCGCACGCTCGTTGCCGCATCGCTGGTGCTGGTGTTTGCCGCGGCGGCGTTTTTGCTGGGTTTCGGTAGGCTGGGCGGCTGGGTATTCGGTTTTAAGGGCGAAAAACAGGTCTACGACCGTGTGCCAAGCGTGTATTATGCCGATACCGCCGATTACAGCGACCCCTCGCGTTATTCCTGCCAGCTTGTGCCTCGGTACGGCTGCAAAATCTACACCCTTCGCCCTGACGTGGAAATTCCCGGTCCAATTGACGAGTGCGAGGCTGTGGATTTAGGGCTGAGTGTGAAATGGGCTCCGTTCAACCTTGGTTGCGACCACGAAAGCCTGATTATGACAGGCTCGCTGGTGGGCTATGGCGATTCCATTGGCAATATCACATCGGGCAACCCTGACGACTACCCGAAAGGAGCCGTCACGCCCAAGTCCGACATCGTGCGCAAGCATTGGGGCGGCGAATGGCGTATGCCCACTTTTGAGGAATTTCGTGAACTGGTGAACAAATGCCAGTGGCGTGTGGTGAACGAGTACGGTCACCACCCATGCTTCGTGGTCACCGGACCGAACGGCAACAGTATAGTGATCAACTGCACAGGCTATCGCTATTTGGGTAAGCACTACGAGGCTCTGTATGTGGGCTATTATTGGACCTCCACCTATGGCTCCAACCCCAACGACGACAGAGCATACTATTTCTCCATTTCCGTTGACAACTATCGATTTGGAGAAATAACACCCATCTACGGCTTTGCAATCCGCCCCGTGCTCCCTCGCTCGCTCCCAAAAATCTCCACTCGCCTCGCCCCAAAATCTCCCCAAACCCTCCCTTAGGGAGGACTTACTGGGGTGGGTGGGGCTTAAAGACGCCCAATTTCTTCGAATTATCGAATTATCGAATTATCGAATCTTCGAATCTTCGAATTTTCGAGATTTCGAATCATCGACTCGTTGGCTCGTTGACCTGTTGGCTCGTTGACTTGTCAATCGACTCGTTGACCTGTTGGCTCGTAGACTTGTCAGCTTTCTTTCCGTAGGCGACTTCTTCCTCGGCGGCAATGGGCATGGGCTGGGATTCAGGGGTGGAGTAGGGCTGAGGGGCGTTGAGGCGCAGCAGGATTTTGCTCAGTTCCAAGCCCAAGTGCTGCAACGTACTTTTTCGGTGTTCGCCCTGCAAATCGCACTCCCAAATGGTGATTGAATACCACCCCATTTTCTTCAGTTTCTCGCAGTTAGCGGCGTCGCGCTCACGGTTGCGCGTGATTTTCGCTTGCCAAAATGTGGAATTGCTCTTGGGCAAGCGATATAGGCGGCAGTTTTCATGGCCGTGCCAAAAACACCCATTCACGTTAATCACTGTGTGGTAGCGGTGTAGCACAATGTCGGGCGTGCCGGGCAGCCTCCGCACATGCAATCGGTATCTGAAACCATGCTTCCACAGCCAACGGCGCACAATCATTTCGGGCGCAGTATCTTTACTGTGCACATGCTGCATACAGCGTCGGCGCTGCTCCGGTGTCATTCTGTCGGCCATATATGGTGCAAATATAGAAAAAATCCCTTAAATTTGTAAGAACAAACAGGCTAATTCACTTTCTATATCACAGATTTTATGATGACTACTCATCCCTCTACTCCCACCGCCTCAAAGCGTATCGCCACCATTGATGTGATGCGCGCCATCATCATGCTGCTCATGCTTTTCGTCAACGATATACCCGGTGTGGACGGACTGCCACACTGGATCGGACATGCCGAAACCGAAGAAGATATGCTCGGTTTTTCCGACATCGTTTTCCCCGGATTCCTCTTTTGCGTGGGCATGTCGATACCCTTTGCCATGCAGAGCCGACTGCGCAAAACCGCTGGCAATGTGCTCGGTGTGCTACGTCATGTGCTCGACCGCACTGTGGCACTGGTGGTGATGGGATTGTTCACCCTCAACGCTTGCAAAACAGGGCTGTTTATGCTCTTGATGACTGTGGGCTTCTTCCTCGTGTGGCTCAACTACGACAAAGGTCCCGCGATGCTTAAAGGTGTGCCGCAAAAGGTGCTCAAGGGCTTGGGCATTGCGCTGCTGTTTGCCATTATGCTCCATTACGATGCCATTGGTAAACCCTTCCACACCGGATGGTGGGGCATATTGGGGCTGATTGGCTGGGCTTACTTGGTGTCGGCAGTACTCTATCTGCTCACACGCTCACGCCTGCACTACACCCTCTGCGCATGGGGAGCCGTGGTGCTGCTTTGCATCATCAACGCCCAAGGTGGCATCATTCCGGAGCAATACTTCAGCCGCAACATATTCTTGCCGTTCTGGCCTGGTGGCTGGACTCACCCTGCGCTGGTGATGTCGGGTATGGTGGCATCGCTCCTGCTGCACCGCATGCCACCA
>ERZ780014.635-NODE-635-length-14274-cov-5.96153_pt1 | contig 14274 bp, 12 predicted proteins | sample MGYA00511929_ERZ780014 | MGnify/ENA primary metagenome ERZ780014 (study PRJEB29588, sample SAMEA2155132) | human gut metagenome | biome: human gut; feature: human-associated habitat; material: faeces | place: Denmark | collected 2008/2010 ...
TTTATCCTTTTGGCGATGCCACCGACCTCGTAAGAGGGCGGCGTTGGTGATGTGGTGTGGCTGATTCAAGCTTCGGCTTGAAATCAGACATGCCACAGCACTAACGACAGGTGCGAAGCACTGGCATCGCTAAAAGGCTGTTTTTTATGTTTTTGTTTCAGTCCCCCAGTATTTTTCCATTTAAACACCATTACCACCTATTATTTTTTATCCATCCCCTATATCCTATCACTCGTAGACCTGTTGACTTTTCTCAAATCGGTGTAAATCGGGGTTTAATGAATTTAATAGGTGTAAGATTTCCCATCAACTGCAGAAGAAGTGCGATTTTTGTTATGATGTGGAATATATGAGGAAAAGTTGGGCTTAATTTAGAAAAAAGATGTAATTTTGTAGTAAACTATGAATATTATGCGGAAAAAGATATTAGTGGCCATCGCCACACTTATTAGCCTTACATCGTGGGCTGTAACTACGGTTGAATCACAGCCCGGCAAACTGGAATCACTGCTTACCGACCACTCTATCACCTCTCTGAAAGTGACTGGCACTATCGACGCGCGCGATTTCAAATTCATAGCCGACAATTTACTCGCGCTTTCAGAAATCGACTTGTCGGAAGCCACCATTGCTGCTTATTGCGATGAAGAAACCGCCATCTTCGGCGCTGACAACAATTTCGCAGCCGCGTCAATCCCTTGCACCAGTTTCTTTGGCAAGTCCATCACCAGCGTGGTGCTTCCTGCGTCGGTAAAATCTATCGGTTTTGCGGCATTCGCTGGTTGCGACCAACTCACCACTATCGCTTTCCCTGCTTCGCTCGACAGCATCAGCGGCTACGCATTCAGCGGCAGCGGCCTCACATCCGTAGAGTTGCCTGCGTCGGTGAAAACAGTGGGCGAAGGCGCATTCGCTCGTTGCGAAAATCTGGCATCGGCTTCCGTTGGCAGTGAAAATATCGGTAAAGACGCATTCTATGCCGACGCTACCCTCGCTGCCCTCACCCTCAACAAAGAGGTGAAAACCATTGGCGACGGTGCATTCAAATCGTGCTCGGCTTTGACTGGCATCAACATCGAAGGCTCCGCACTCGAAAGCATCGGCAACGAGGCATTTGCCTACACCAGCATTTCCGCTCTCGACCTTTCCGCACAAAAATCTCTCAAAACCGTTGGCGGTTGGGCATTGGCTAAAACGCCAATCAGCACAGCGACCCTGCCCAACAGCGTAAGCACCATGGGCGAAGGCACTTTCTTCTACGCCGCACAACTCGAAACCACCAACATGCCCGACAGCCTCACCACAGTTCCAGCCTTCACATTCGCTGGTGCAGAAGCACTTGTGGGAGAAAGCATCGTGCCAGCAACGGTTACCGAAATGGGCGATTTCTCATTCTACAACGCTTGCGCCATGCCGAATTTCACCATTCCAAAGAGCATCAACCGCATCGGCACAAAAGCGATGGCTGGCATGACAGGTCTTGATACCATCAAGGCGCACTCCGACGCTGTGCCAGCATTGGGCGACAGCGTTTGGGCTGGCATCGACCAACCGAGCGTGAAACTCGACCTCACCAACATGGCATTGGCTGAAGATTTCGCACACGCAGCGCAATGGGAACACTTCCACATTCTCAAAAACTATCTGCTGGGCGATGTGAATGGTGATGGCAACCTTGATGTGGCAGACGCGACATTGCTCATCAGTTACATTCTGGGCGAAAACCCGAATCCATTCCACTTGGAATTGGCAAATATCATCGACGACGGCGTGATCGACGTAACCGACGTTTCGGCACTCATCAACATGATTCTCAGTGGCGACCAAATAATCATCCGCCGCACCCCCGTCACCCCACACACCACCCTCCGCTAACCCTCCCACCCCGAAACACTTCTTTCAAGAATCAACTACAAAAAGCGAAAACGCCATAACGTAGGGACATGCCTTTGGCATGTTTCATTAGCAAACCGCCAATGTGCCACACACATTCGAACACATGGATGTTGGCATCGAAACATGCCGAAGGCATGTCCCTACGCTGAACGTGTAATTTGATTCGGATTAACAATTTCACCCACTCTAATACATGATTTCTTGCAAAACGGTTTTGCGCCGTTATGACAATAGTTTTTGCATTTGATGTTCAGGGGCATAAGTAAAACCCCAAATCTTTGTAAGTCCGATATGACAGAATCGTTTATATCAGCAAATAGGAGCAGACATATGCAACATCTTGGTTGGTTTTTCGCCGAAGGCGAGTGGTTAATTGTCCTTTTGGCGATGCCACCGACCTAGCAAGAGGGCGGCGTTCGGGATGTGGTGTGGCTGATTCAAGCCACCGCTTGAAGTCAGACATGCCACAGCACTAACGACAGGTGCGAAGCACTGGCATCGGCAAAAGGATGTTTTTTATGTTTTTGTTTCAGTGCCAAACCATAGTAATTTCACTCTGAGCATTTGATGTTCAGTGGCATAACGGCAAAAAAGTGAGGGGATTCGTAAAAAAATCGGGCGGATTTTTCGGAGAAAAGGAATAAAATCTGTAAATTTGTATTTATATCGTTAAACCAATCGAATATGCGAAAATTCACATTCCTTTTTGCAGCAATCGCTTGCGTGGCATTACAGATGCAAGCTGTGGTGGTGGAGAATGTGGCTGGCGAACTCTCTTCCCGCCTTACCGACACCAAAGTGACCGAACTCACCATCACGGGCTCGCTCGATGCACGCGATTTCAAATACATGGCTGACAAATGCAACAACCTCACAGCCGTTGACCTCAGCGGCGCGAAAATCCTTGCCTACGAGGGCGCAGAGCCCGTATTTGGACAACAAATCACATATCAAGCCAACGAAATTCCGCAAACCTCATTCTTCGGCAAACCGCTCACCAGCGTGGTGCTTCCCTCTGGTGTGCGAATCGTCGGATATGCGGCATTCGCAGGATGCGAGGGCATCACACAGATTGAGTTTCCTACCTCGCTCGACAGCATCAGCGGCTATGCGTTCAGCGCCACAGGTTTCAGCACGTTGGCGTTGCCTGCCACCGTCACCAAAATCGGCGAAGGAGCGTTTTCGCGTTGCGAGAAGTTGACCAGTGCCACCATTGAGGCTGGGCACATAGGCGCAAAGGCGTTTTTTGCCGACGCAGCGCTCACCGACGTGAAATTCGGCAGCGGCGTTACGGCTATCGGTAACGGTGCGTTCGCTGGTTGCAAGAGTCTCGCCACACTCCGCTGGAGCGATGCCACACAGTTGGCGCTCATCGGCAGCGAGGCTTTTATCGCCACACAGATGAGCGACGCTGCACTTGCCAAATTCCAGAAATTGAGCAGCCTCGGCGCATGGGCTTACGCCGGCACCCCTGTGGCAGAAGTCACTCTCCCTGAATCGGTGAAAGAGGTGGGCGACGGCGCATTCTTCTATGCCACCCATGTGACCAACCTTGTGCTGCCATCAAAGGTGACCAAAGTGGCTCCATACCTCACGGCTGGCACAAACGTGGCTAACACCAACATTTGGGGCAACGATATTACCCGAATTGGCGATTTCGCTCTCTACAACCTTTCCGACATCGACAGGCTCACCATTCCTTCACAAGTGACCTACATTGGCACCAAGGCAATGGCTGGTATGACCGGACTCACAAGAATCACCGCCAAACCTACCACCGTGCCGCTGTTGGGCCACGATGTGTGGGCTGGCGTGGAGCAAAAGGAAGTGGAACTCGCTGCCGCCTCGGCAAACTACCTGAGCGCGATGCAATGGAACGAGTTTAAAATCACGAAGCGCTACATCATGGGCGATGCCAATTCCGACGACTTGGTGAACGTGACCGACATCACCACCATCATCAACTACATTCTCGGCAACAACCCTGAGAACTTCAATTTCGACGCAGCCGACTGCACCCCCGACAGCATCATCAACGTGTCGGACATCAACATGGTCATCAACCTCATTCTCAGCGGCAGCACCACAGAGGTGGTGGGCGAATGGGAAGTGAACACCGAAGACAATGTGAACATCGACGACTTCAACCTCGCTCCGGGCGAGACTCGCAGCATCGACGTGAAACTCTGCAACAGCCAAGCCTACACCGCTCTGCAATTCGACCTTCGCTTGCCCGAAGGCCTGGAGATTGTGAGCATCGGCAAGGCCGACCGCATAGCTAACCACAATATCCATAGCGGCACGCTGCCCGATGGCACGGTGCGCTTCATCGCCTACAATATGCAGAATGCCGACATCAAGGGCAACGACGGTGCTATCATCACCCTCGTGGTGAAGGCAAGCCAAGCACTTGCGCCAAACGATGCCATCGAAGTGTCGCACACCGTGTTGGCAACAGCCTGCGACGAATCGTTCTTCGCTCCTGTCACTGTCGCTCGTGTGGGCAACACCACAGGTGTGGCTGATGTGAGCCAGAGCGCGGCAAAGGTGTATAGCCAAGCAGGCAGAGTGGTGATTGAGAGCGCCGAAGCCACCACCGCACAACTCATTGCCATCAACGGCATGAGCATCAACCTCGCTGTGGAAGCCGGTCACAATGAATATGAGGCACCTGCACAGGGCGTGTATATCGTGCGCATAGCAGGAAAGAGCCATAAGTTAGTGGTTAGAAACTGATTAATTTTTAATTTTAGTAAATGGGAAAAAACAAACTGAAAAAATTTGCCGACATGGAGGCGTTTTCATGCGTCTTCCAATTTCCGTTCTCAGTGATGAGCGACGAGAGTTGCCCCATGCGCGGCAAATGGAATAGCGACTATTTTCATAACGATGCCCCTATCGTGCTCGAACTTGGGTGCGGCAAGGGCGAATATGCCGTGGGGCTCGGAAAGCGATTCCCCGACAAAAACTATATAGGTGTCGATATCAAGGGCGCACGCATGTGGACGGGCGCAAAAATGGTGGAGCAAGAGGGCATGAAGAATGTGGCGTTTTTGCGCACCAGCATCGAGATGATCGACCGTATGTTTGCACCGGGCGAAATATCTGAAATATGGATCACTTTCCCCGACCCGCAAATGAAGAAGGTGAACAAACGCCTCACCTCCACCCGATTCCTGAACAACTATCGCAAGATTCTGAAGGACGGCGGCTTGGTGCATCTCAAATCCGACAGTCCCTTCCTTTACACCTACACAAGCGAACTGGTGAAACTCAACCAACTGCCTGTGGAAGTTGACACCGACGACCTTTACCACAGCGGTAAGGCCGACGATATTCTGGAAATCAAAACGCACTACGAGAAGCAATGGCTCGAACGCGGACTCACCATCAAATACCTGAAGTTTCACCTTCCACACGATGGCGAGCTACAAGAGCCCGAAATCGAAATTGAAATGGACACCTACCGCAGCTACAACCGTGGCTACATTCAGATGCCCCAACTCATGAACAAAGACAACGAATAATCACAAACAACAGACATGACACTTTATCCAAATCTTATACTCGAAGCCCTGAGCACTGTGCGCTATCCTGGCACAGGAAAAAACATCGTGGAAATGGGCATGGTTGCCGACGACATTCGCATCGATGGCAACAAAGTAAGTTTTTCACTCATTTTCCAACGCCCAACCGACCCTTTCATCAAGTCGATTGTGCGCGCCGCTGAAGTGGCTATCAACACCCACATCGGCGAGGAGGTGGAAATCAAGGGCAACATCAGCGTTGCCACCCTTCAGCCCACTCCCGAAAAGAAGAAGGAAGATGAGCCGCTACCTGGCGTGAAAAACATTATCGGCGTGTCGTCGGGCAAAGGCGGCGTGGGCAAATCTACCGTGGCAAGCAACCTTGCCGTGTCGCTCGCACAACTGGGCTACAAGGTGGGACTGCTCGATGCCGACATCTTCGGTCCATCAGTGCCTAAAATGTTTGGCGTGGAAGATGAGCAACTCTATATGCAGGAAATCGACGGCAAAAACCGCATCATTCCTCTCGAAAAGTATGGTGTGAAACTGCTCTCAATCGGTTTCGTGGTAGATAAGGAGAAGGCTGTGCTGTGGCGTGGCGCTATGGCGAGCAACGCCCTGAAGCAACTCATCACCGATGCCGCTTGGGGCGATCTCGATTATTTCGTCATCGACATGCCACCAGGCACCAGCGACATTCACCTCACTTTGGTTCAAACGCTCGGCATCACCGGTGCTATCGTGGTGACCACTCCACAAGAGGTGGCACTTGCCGACGCACGCAAAGGCGTGAGTATGTTCTTGGGCGACCAGGTGAATGTGCCAGTGCTCGGCATTGTGGAAAACATGTCGTGGTTTACCCCTGCATCACACCCCGATGAGAAATACTATATTTTCGGCAAAGACGGTGGCAAGAACCTTGCCGAAAAACTCGGCGTGAAACTGCTTGGACAAGTGCCATTGGTGGCAAGCATTTGCCGCGGTGGCGACGACGGTGTGCCTGTCACCCTCCAGAACAGCGTTTCGGGCCGCTCGTTTATCAATCTTGCCGAGGCTGTGGTGAAAGCCGTTGACGAGCGAAATGCCTCACGCCCAGCCACAAAACGCGTAGAAACCCATTAAAACAACAACACAAAAATGAAAAAGTCTGTATTAATTTTAGCGGGAGCGGCTATGCTCCTGAGCAGTTGCGGTTCAGTGCCCATCACAGGTCGCAAGCAACTCAATTTAGTTAGCGATTCAGAAGTGCTTCAATCAAGCCTTTCTCAGTACAAGAACTACATGAGCTCTGCCACCATTTCGGGCGAACAGGCTCAAAGCGAACAAGTGACACGCGTGGGCAAAAAACTCGCCGCTGCCACCGAAGCCTATTTAAAGGCTACCGGTCTTGAATCCGAAATCTCGAATTTCCAATGGGAATTCAACCTTGTGAAGAACGACGAAATCAACGCTTTCTGTATGCCTGGCGGTAAAATCGTGGTGTATGAGGGCTTGATGAAACTGGTGTCGAGCGACGACGAACTCGCAGTGGTGCTTGGTCATGAAGTGGCTCACGCCGTGGCAAAGCACAGCAAGGAGCGCATGAGCCAACAGATTCTCGCACAGTATGGCGCACAGGCTGTATCAGCCATTACAAAGGGCAAGAGCTACTCCACACAGCAAATCGCCAGCAAAGTGTATGGACTCGGTGCCAACTATGGCGTGATGCTCCCCTACTCTCGCAAGCACGAGAGCGAGGCCGACAAAATGGGTTTGGTGTTGATGTCGCTGGCTGGCTACAACCCACGCACAGCACTCACATTCTGGCAAAAGATGTCGTCAGCAAGTAGTGCTAGTGTACCTGAATTTATGAGCGACCACCCAAGCGACGCAAACCGCATCGCCGCCATCGAAAAGGACCTCCCTGCCATCGAATCAGAGTACGCCACCTACATCAACGCCGGCAAACAATCCACAGCCACAAAAACAACCACCACCACAAAAAAGAAAGCAACAAAAAAATCAAAAAGAAGAAAATAGATTTCAGGAATCAGTTATTAGAAATTAGAAATTAGAAATCAGATATTAGAAATCAGATATTAAAAGTTAGAAATTAGAGCTCTCCGAGTGCTCCGAGTGCTCCGAGTGCTCCAATAATAAACAAATCCACCGATTTAATCCATCAAAATCCAATCATCACCAAAAAGCAGGTGAAAATCGGATAAAAATGGATTAAATCGGTGATTTTTTTTCACCCAAATTACACCCAAATCGTAGGGACATGCCTTCGGCATGTTAAAAATGCGTTAATAAATTGAACCGAAACATGCCAAAGGCATGTCCCTACGTTATGAAGCAAAATTAAGTCCTTCCATTTTTTTACGCACAAGCGTGTAACTTGAATTCTAAGGCGATTTCTACGAGAGTCCTTTCACCATGTGCTATGCATAATATTATTTGTCACTTCCTAAATCTCGAACGATATTATCAAGATTCTTCAAATATTTGTCAAACTTTTCATCAATAAGCATATCGGCTTTTCTTTTGTCAGAGACCTTTTGTAACGCATTTGTCAATGATTCAAAATCTGATTCCTCAAAAAATGCTATAGTAGCCCCAGAAGCAGAATTATGAATCTCTGCCACAGAGTGTGACATACTAAATGTATAATTAGGTCCCACACCTATAGTATAAAAAAATCCGAACTTCTCTGTAGAATCCAAATCATCTGATTCAAGTGTTAAATAGAAAAAGCCATCTTTTGTTACATTGATAAAAAGGGCAAAATTAACAGAACTGTCCTCATGCCAAGTTCCATCCTTGAAAAACTGAATTTTCTTTTTGGTAGGAAAAGCATTGCCTATCTTATTATGGTAATCTGATATACCATTATCTTTTACGATTTTCTTATAAATGGGGAAGTTTTTCTTTAGTTCATCTAACTCCTTAACTAATCTTTCGAGATCTTTAATACCTAATACCATTCGCACATACTCTCGACCCTCATTCTCATAAGTGACAATATAAAAATCACCATCTCTATTATTATGTAAATCTTGGTAAATATTTACATTCATCTGAGATATACGAGAATAGTAATTACCTAAACAAGTAAGAGTAAACGCATAACTTGAAATGCTCACCAAAAACATTAAAAATAAAATCCAAATCTTTTTCATAGTAGTTTTTATTTTCAAAGTTAATAATAATATTTTGAAAAAATACAAAGATTTTTAAGTATCAATCAAATGAGCTCTTTAATCCTCATCTTCCTCCCTCCAAAACAGGTATCGTCTTAACTCCTTTAACTTCTTAACTCCTTAACTTCTTATTTGATATATTTTGCGGTGAATTGGCGCACTTTGGCGGTGTATTCTTGGCGGTGGTCGCTGAGGGAGCGGGCGTGCGCACTGCCTTGTGCCATGTAGAGCGCTTTAGGCTGTGATTTGGCGTCGTAGATGGGCTGTGCCATGGCTGTGGGCACGAAATCGTCGTTGGTGCCATGAATCACAAGCATGGGCAAACGGCATTTCTTCACTTGGTTGAGGGGCGATGCCTCCTCGAAATCCCAACCATATTTCCATTTACACAGCGTGCTTGCCACATTCAACAAGGGGAACGACGGCAAACCAAACATATCCTTCAATTCGTGGGCAAATTCGTCGTGCACGCTGGTGTAGCCGCAATCCTCCACAAAGCATTTCACATACGCTGGAAGCGTCTCGCCCGAAACGCACATCGTGGTAGCCGCGCCCATCTATATGCCGTGCACCACCATTTGCGTGGCAGCGGAATCGCCACGGAATTTCTCGTTGGCGATCTCCATCCACTTCATCACATCGAGGCGGTCGAGCCAACCCATTCTGATGTGGTCGCCCTCGCTCTTGCCGTGAGCATAGAGGTCGGGCAAAAGCAGGTTGTAGCCCATGTGATAGTAGATGTCGCCCACTTGCAGCATCATGGCATTGCAATCCTTGTAGCCGTGAATCAGCACAGCCACACGATTGGAAGGAGTGGGCGCACTGATATACATGGCGTTCAGCCTATTGCCATTGATTTCCACCACGGTATCGTGCATCGCACCAGCGGCGTTCAGACTATCCACCCACACTCGTAGATGTGGGCTATGCTCGTAAATTCGGTCGAGGGCTTCAGCCTCGCTTCTATGATATGGCGTGAGGGCGAAGTTGAGCAAATAGAGGCTACCGCCAACCACAGCCGCTGCCAACACCAGCACCACCACACCTGTGGTGATGAGAATTTTCTTTTTTAACGTTGATTTCATTCTTATTAAATAGTTTTATTCAATATGCACCTTATACACACTTTGCCCACGCGAGCCCACCACTAAGGTGTTGCCCACCACCACTGGCGACGACTCAAAATTAACGCCAAACCTCTCATCATAGATGACTCTGCCCGACTTTCCCTCTATCAGGTAGAGGTAGCCGTAAGTGTCGCCCACCACGATGAACAGTTCGTTTTTCTCGTTATAGAAGCCCACTGGCGACGACCATGCGTAGTGCTTCAACTTGGTTTTATACACCACCTTGCCGGTGCGCTTCTCAAAGGCATAGAAATGCCCATCGCCGTTCACGCCATCGTTAGCAAGGGTGGAGAAAATCAAGTCGGAGCAGTTGCCGCCACCTAATAGCGGTGTGCTATACATGCCACCGTCGAAGTGCTTGTTGTTGATGTTGTGTCGGGTGCAAGGCACCTGCACAGCCCACGCCACCTCGCCGTTCAAGCCGTTGAGTTTGGCAATGTGGCACATGCCCGAATCGCCTTGGCGGTCAACCTCGCAAGCCGTATATACGAAAGGCACCCCATTTTCCTCCTCGCACACGATGGTGGCATCAATATCGTCGTGATTGTCGTAATACCACACCGGCTTCATATTGTTGAGGTTGATGCAGAGGATATTGCCGTGGTTATCGCCGAAATAACCATAGTTTTTATACACGCACATACTCGATTCCACGCCTGCGGCATGAACGCCAGGACGATTGTAACTCAAAAAACTGTGCTTTTTCACCTTACCGTTTTTCACATCGTATTTGTAAATCAAGCCGTTTTCCCAGGGCCAAAACACAAATCCATCGGCATAGATGGGCGAAGAGTCGCTGGCTGGCCAAAAACGAGATGCCTTGGGGTCGAGACCGGGATTTTGGTACACGATGGAGTGGCTGAACAAGTCCACCACATTCTGGCACACCGCTCCGTGGGCTTGCACGCCATGTCCGGCATACACCAATCCGTTGAATCGTGGGTCAACCATGGGCGTGCCTTTCACCGGATTGCCCATATCTATCGGCTCGCGCGATGCCTTTCCCAACTCGAAGTTGATGAAATGCAATTTTCCGCAAAGCGATGCCACCACAATCTCCTTTTGCGAGAAATCGGGTGTGAGTTTTGCCGCAGGGGTGTTTCTGAACTTCTTCGCCACCTCGTCGGGCCATTCCACATACAGGGGCTGGCTGGTCCAACCAGTGCCACCGCCCCACCAACACAATTTTGTGGGCGTGTAGTCAACATCGGTGTCAAACACCCAGTCCTTCACTATTCGGGTAGGCACACCTTTCACCTTTCCGCCAAAGTCGGCGTTGCGAAGATGGTTGGCTCGGAATGCGAGTTTTGAATTTGATTCCAAATATGGGTCGTCAAGCACGTGCAAAGTGCCGTCAACGGTGCTGTCGAGCACTTCCACACGCCATTGCAGTTTTTCCACAGAGACATACATGGTGTCGGGCAGCAACGTGGTGTCTTTCTCCACCAGCGTATCGGCATCAGCCACAGCGGCAAATTTCGCACCTCCGCCACAAGCACCAAGGCAAAGCATTGAGAGCAAAGCACCGAAAAAAAACAGTTTTTTCATTCGTGAATGTTCATTTTTTCCTGACAAATGTAGTGTTTTTTTACTAATAAAGTGTTACTTTTGATGTACTAATTAAATTCAAACTTCTTAACCTATTACTCAAATGCGTAAATTATTACTCGTTATGACTTTGGCTGCCATTTGTGCCACAACATCGATGGCAGCAGTAACAATCGGCACTAAACAATACACAGCCGACACGCTTTTCCGCCGCCAGATTGGTCCTGGCATCGTCAACACCATTCTCCGCATTCCTGAATATCCTCTGAATGTATATTTGCTGGAAGCAGATATGAACAATCCCTACAACCGTGTGGAAACTGGTCAAGGACAAAACACTTTGGGCAAGACCGAAGCACTGGTGAGCATGGCAAAGCGCTACAGCACTTCTTCGAAGCGTGTGTTGGCTGGCTGTAACGCCAACTTCTGGTGTGTGCCCACACAAGGCGCGCCAAGCGTGTATATGCTCGGTTCTCCTTTCGGTGGCGTGGTGCGCAACGATACCGTGATTGTGAACACCAACACAGTGAACGACACTTGGAACGGTGGCCCATCACGCACTGGTATTTCGGCTATCGACCACGATAAGAACCTGATTTTAGGTGGTTGCAGTTGGGTGGCTACCATCAACAGCAGCCGCCTCGGCAACGAAGTGCTCCCCATCTACAAGGTGAACAAGCGCAACCTGCCTGGCGAACTCTGCTTGTGGAATGAATATTTCGGACGCGACCGCGAATTTGAAAGCAACTGGATTGACTACGACAACAAGGGCACCAACAATGCCGACAACTATTACCTGAAGTTCACCGAAGGTAGCGGTTGGGGAGTGAACAAGCCTATGAGTTTCGTTATCAAGAAGATTGTGAAGGATGCCGACCGTCAAACCCTCGGTGAATATGATGCTTGTATCACCGCCACTGGCAAGATGAAGGCTGATATGGCTGTGCACCAAGAGGGCGATGTGATTGGCATTTACCAAGGCTGGAAAGCCAGCGGCAAAAATACTGAGCCATGGATTGAAAACTTGGTGGAAGGCAACGCTACCGTGATGCGCAATGGCGAACTCACCGGACGCAACTACGACGAGGGCTACAACACGCAAGTGTATTCCCGCACCGCCTACGGTTGCAGTTTCGACCACAAAAAACTCTATATGATTGTTATCGACCGCTCACAACACCCTAAATACGGTCTTTCTTCAGGCTGCACCACCGAGGTGATGTGCCAAATTTTGAAGAGTCTCTACCCCGACATTTCTGATGTGGTGAACTACGACGCTGGTGGCTCGGCTGAAATGCTCGTGAATGGTGCCATCATCAACAAGACCACCGAGGGCACTCCACGCGCCGTGGCATGTGGCTGGTTGCTCGAATCTATCGCCCCTACCGACAATGAGGTGGCTTCTATCCAATTTGCCGATGCCGCGCTCAAACTCCCTATCTATTCTTCCTATAAACCACAAATCATTGCCTACAACCAGTATGGCGACGTGGTGAACGAGAATTTGGAAGGTTTCACGCTCTCTTGCGATGCCTCGCTGGGTACTGCCAACGGCGAAAACCTCACCGTGAGCGGCAACATTCTCAATGGCACGCTCACCGCCAACTACAACGGCAAGACTGCATCTATCAACATCACCACCATGTATGCCCAACCAGCCATTTCGCTCAAGCCTGTCATCACTGTCGACGACCAGGCATGGCCTATAGAGGTGACTGCTACCGTCAACGCCCAAACCTACTACTACAATCCCGAAAACTTGGAGTGGACAGTGGACGACCCCACTATCGCTGTGGTGGAAAACGGCAAAATCCGTGGTTTGAAGAATGGCAAAACGCTGATTAGTTGCAAAATCGGTGAGTTTACCGACTCCGATTCAGTGTCGGTGGAAATCTCTCCCGAAGCATATCTCTATCAGGATTGGAACGGCTGGACACTCAAGGGTTCTGGCGCAAGCAAACTCGCAATCAGCGAAAAAGGTTTGTTGACCTACAAATACAGTTCTACTCGCGCGCCTTATGTTAAAATGCTCAAAAATGTGCAGTTCTACAGTCTGCCCGACGAGATCGGCATGACTTTCGTCAGTTCTCTGCCTCTCGACTATATCCAAATTGATGTGCGCAATCTGATGAACACCTCTGTCAACTATCAGAAGATTGATGCCGACGGCAAGGGCTTCGAGGCTGGCAAGGAATACACCGTGAAGTTGGATTTGGAACAGATGGGCGGCACCAAGAGCCTGAACACCTACCCTATCAACGTGCAGGAAATCCGCTTTGTGCCAAACAAGGCTAAATCCACCGCAGGCGAACAGACCATCGACATCAAGTCGCTCTACGCACACTATCCTAAGAAATCAGTGACTGGCGACATCAATGCCGACGGAGAAGTGAACGCTTCCGACGTTACTGCCCTCATCAACAAGGTGCTCAACATCTCATCATACCCCGACACCATCTGCGACATCAACGCCGACGGCACCGTCAACGTATCCGATGTAACCGCCCTCATCAATCTCATTATCAAATAAGAAGTTAGAAATTAGAGATTAGATATTAGACGTTAGAAATTAGAGAGAGCCGAGCAAGGCTCAAATAACAAAACATTTATCTCACATAGATTCAATCGGATGAAAATCCCAAAGAATCTATGTGAGTTTTTTTTCTTTCCCACCAACTCCCCCATACAAAGGTTCAGTGGATAAATTCTGGGGGCACAGAAACAAAAAACCAACCTGGTAGGGACGTGATACTTCACGTCCGCCCATAATTGTGATATCATATTGAATATCAGTTATTTGTCGCGGACGCGAAGTATCGCGTCCCTACCATGCAAAATCGTTTGGGAGATTTGACACAACCTCCTTCCTGTAAATCATTTTATCATTAGGGGTTTTTCGCCGTGAAACAGCGAGAGGTTTTTATCCTTTGGGCAAAGTGGATAGCCCTCGTAAGAGGGTGGTGGAGGGATTGTGTGGTTGGCGGCATGGAAACTCGT
>ERZ780014.640-NODE-640-length-14194-cov-6.32089_pt1 | contig 14194 bp, 10 predicted proteins | sample MGYA00511929_ERZ780014 | MGnify/ENA primary metagenome ERZ780014 (study PRJEB29588, sample SAMEA2155132) | human gut metagenome | biome: human gut; feature: human-associated habitat; material: faeces | place: Denmark | collected 2008/2010 ...
GAGAACCAGCCAAACTCCAACTCACAGCCGACCGCAGAACCATCGCCGCCGACGGTAGCGACCTCGCATTCATCACCGTGAGCCTCACCGACAAAAACGGCACTCTCTGCCCCGATGCCGACCACTCGCTCGAATTTAAGGTGACTGGTGCCGCCACATTCAACTCCGTTTGCAATGGCGATGCCACCTCGCTCGAAGCGTTCACCGAGCCCACGATGAAACTGTTCCACGGCCAACTCGTGGTGGTGGTTCAAGCCTCGGCAGCACCGGGCAAAGCCACCCTCACCGTAAAGGATAAAAACACCGGCATTCGCGCCACCCTGCCCATCACGGTGAAATAATTTCCCATTCCCACAAAGGTATTTCAACCCCAATCGGTAATTTGCCAATCACCGATTGGGGTTTATGGATTATTTTGTAACTTTGTGATGAAAAAAAACTTAATAACTTAGAAAATTATGGTGAAAGTTGACGATATTGTGCGCTTCCTGAATGATGTGGGAGGCGGACGCGTGGTAAGGGTGGAAGGCCCTATCGTGTATGTGGAAGATGAAGATGGGTTTGAACGCCCTGCCCAGGCTCGCGAAGTGGTGGTAGTGGGGCAAGGCGGCACTAAAGCCAGTGCCTACGAACGCCCGCTCACCTTCAAGAGCAAACTCGTGGAGCCTGACAAGCCTGCGCCAAAGGTGAAAGAAGCCACCACGGTGAAGCCACAACCAGTGGTTGAAACTGAGGAAGGCGAGGTGCTCAACATTGTACTCGCTTTTGAGCCAAAGGAAATCAAGCACCTCAACACCACCACATTTTACGCAATTCTGGTGAACGACAGCAATTACTTCCTGAATGTGGCATATATGACCCGACGCGACGACGAAAGCACTTGGCACACTCGCTACACCGGACTGGTGGAGCCAAACATGCAGGTTGACCTCGACGAGTTTGGCCACGCCGACCTCAACGACCTTGAGCATGTGGCTATCCAATACATCGCGTTCAAGCAAGACAAGGGCTTCAAGTTGAAAAATCCTGCCCTTGTGCAGCAAAAACTGGATTTGACGAAGTTCTACAAGTTGCACAGTTTCCACCAAAGCGAATATTTCGACGAGTCGGTGATTTCAATCGACATCACTCGCAACGATTTGCCTGCCAAGCAAATGGTTATTGACAGCAGCGCGCTGGAGCGTGCCATGAAGGAAAAACGCCACGCCGACCGTCCACAAGCCCGACGCGTGGAGCATCACCACAAGAAAAAAGACGACATCATCGTGCAAGACTTGCACATTGCCGAACTTCTCGACAATTTGAGCGGTCTGTCGAATACCGACATGCTGAATGTGCAACTTGACAAATTCCGCGAAGTGATGGAGGCCAACAAGAAGAAGTTGGGGCAGAAAATCGTGTTTATCCATGGTAAGGGCGAAGGCGTGTTGCGCAGAGCGTTGCTCGACGAACTGAAGCGCAAATGGCCACGCTGCGCCGTGCAAGATGCCTCATTCCAAGAATACGGCTTCGGCGCAACGCAAGTGACCATCAAGCAATAACGCACAACGCAGTAACGCATCATAACGTAGGGACATGCCTTCGGCATGTTGGGGAAGAAGTTAAGAAGTTAAAGAAGTTAAGGAGTTAAGACGATTGCTTTTTGAACTGACTGCAGATGGGAAGAAGTTAAGAAGTTAAAGAAGTTAAGAAGTTAAGACGATTGCTTTTTGAACTGACTGCAGATGGGAAAAAGTTAAGAAGTTAGGATATATGATTATTTGGTTTTCAGGTACGGGGAATAGCGAATGGGTGGCGGAGCAACTTGCTTCGGCACTGGGCGAGCGTATGGTGAGTGTGGCTGAGGCACTGACTGCCGGCGACGACATACACTTCACGCTTCACGATGGCGAACGTCTTGGCTTTGTGTTTCCCACCTACTCTTGGGGGCCGCCTCCTGTGGTAACAGAGTTTGTGGAGAAAATGCAAATCGCTGGCACGTTCAGCAGTTGCTTTATGGTCACCACCTGTGGCGACGACATTGGACTATCGGTGCCTATCATGGCAAAGGCATTGTCACGCCGTGGCTTCACGCTTCTAAGTGCCCACTCGGTGCAGATGCCCAACAACTACATCAACATGAAAGGATTTGATGTGGACTCCGATGCCGTGAGAACAGCAAAACTCAATGCCGTCCCCAGCCGACTGCATCAAGTGGCAACCGACATTGCCGAGCAAAAAGCGGTGATAGATGTGGTGACAGGGCGATTTGCATGGGTGAAAAGTAAAATTATCCGCCCATGGTTTCTGAAAAACGCTATGAGCGACAAGAAATTTGTGGTCGATACTGATGCCTGCACCCATTGTGGCGCATGTGTGAAGAATTGCCCGATGCACAACATTACCCTCACCGACGGCACACCCCACTGGAACGGCCGCTGCGCCATGTGCCTCAGTTGTCTGCATCGCTGCCCCGCCCGCGCCATCCAATACGCCAAAGCCACCACCACCAAAGGCCGCTACTTTTTTAAGAAATTAGAGGTTAGATGAGAGATGTCTGAGTGCTCTAAGTACTCCGAGTACTCCAATAAACGCACTAATTTGCGGTTAATTGATTTTTAGTGGATTAAATCGGTGTTCCTTTCTCTGAATATTGAAGATGTGATAAAATAAAAAAAACTCGCAGGCTTGGGGGCTGCGAGTTTTTTTTGTGGAGAGGGGTGTGGGGATTAGTAGCCGAAGATTTCTTCGGTGGTGACGCGGCGGATTGGGGCGATTTTTTCGAGGGCTTTCATATCGAGTTCCTTTTCATCGCCGAGAATGATGTAGCGGTATGGCTTGCCAGCCATGTTGGCTTTCTCAAAGTTCACCACGTCTGCCAACTTGATGGCTGGCAGCGCTTCATACACCTTTTGTGATGGGTCGAAGTCATAACCGTTTTTCTGTGCGTTGAAGTATGCCCAGAGCACGCTCATCTTGGTGGTGCGATCAGTGGCGTATTGCTTTCTGAGAGCGTTTTTAGCCAAATTGAAAGCTTGTTCAGATTGTGGAATACTGTCGATGAGGTGGTTAAATTCTGTGATACAGTCGGTCATCTTATCGTTTTGTGTTGCGATGTAGGTGAATGCCGATTCGGTGTCGTTGTTGCGGTAAGGGAAGCTGTAGTTGGCTGAAGCCGCGTATGCCAAGCCGCGCGCCTCGCGTAGCTCCTGGAACACGATGCTGTTCATGCTGCCGCCAAAGTATTCGTTGAATGCCACAATAATAGGCAGACGTTCGAAGTTGCGGCCACGGCCCTCGTCGGTGTATTGCATCATGTAGATGTTCTTGGCCTCGTATGGCGCAATAATCACCTCGTTTTGAGTGACAGGCACACTCTTGTAGGGCTTGTTCACAGGCACATCTTTCAACTTCTTAGCCACCTTGTGACCCTTGTCGATGGCGGCAATCACTTGCTTTTCGCTGTCGGGACCGTAATACATCACCAAGTGCTTCATATTGCGCAAATCTTTCATGATGGCAAGCAGTTCGGCAGGTTTAGCCTCGCGGAGTTCGCTTTCGCTCATGTCGTTGAGTGTGCTGTTGTAAGTACCGAAAATGGCATAATTGCGCAGTGCATTGAAATTGGCACCTTGGTTGGTCTTGTTGTCGGCGCGACCTTTCAGCACCATTGCCACATATTGGTTGTAGGCCTCTTGGTCGGGTTTTGCATTTTTCACAAGGTCTTCCACGAGGGCGATAGCCTTGCTCATATTCTCGCTCAAGCCGCTAATTTGCAAATACACATTTTCGTTGCTTGATGAGAAACTGTAGTCGCAAGCGAGGGCATACATTTTCTTCTTAAATTCCTCGTTGCTCATCTTGTCGGTGCCCAGATAGTCCATGTAGTTGAAAAGAGTATTCAGACGCTTGTCGGCCTCCATGCCGAAGTTCCACACAAAGCAGAGGTTGAACAAGCCGTTTTCAGTATTTTGCTTGTAAAGCAATGGCAGACCGTTCTTGGTCTTGCTCACGGTGAGGTCGTGCTTGAAGTCGATAAAGCGTGGAGCGATTGGTGCAGGCTCTGAATTGGCAATATCTTCCACAAATTGGCTCTTTTTGTCGCGGTTGGTAGGAATTGGGGTGATGGCTGGTTTCTCAATCTTCTTTTGATTGGGGTCGTCGCCCTGTTCCTTGTAGCAAATCACATAGTTGTGCTCATTGAAGTGGCGGCGTGCGAAGTCGGCAATCTGCGCCTTGGTCATACCCTCGATGCGCTTGATTTGCTCCACTTCCTTGCTCCATTCAATGCCGTTGATAAACGCATCGACCATCATATCGGTGCGAGTGCGGTTGCTCTCAATCGCCTTGTAATAGTTGCGTTTCGCATTGTTGATAACCGATGTCAGCAATTCGTCGCTAAATTCGCCACGACCCACCTTTGCCATTTCGTCGAGGATAAGCTGGCGTGCCTCATTCAGCGTTTGCCCCTCTTTAGGCATTGCGTAAACGAACAGCATAGAGTAGTCGGTCATCAGTTCGCTGCTTGCGCCAGCACTCAGCACTTTCATTTTTTGGTTGAGGTCGAGGTCGATCAGACCGGCATTGCCGTTGCTCAGCAGCATCGACACCACTTCCAGCGTGTCGCTCTCAGCGCATCGGGCAGCAGGCATACGCCATGCCATGGCCATGTAAGGCGATTCCTTACCCATCACAGTAGTGTCGACAGGTGCGGTGATAGGTGCCATTGGGGCGAATTCGGGGCGAGAAAGGTTTTCGTTGGCCTTCCAGTCGCCGAAGTAGCGTTCAATCACGTCCATTGTGGCGTTGAAATCGAGGTCGCCAGCAAGGCAAATTGCCACATTGTTGGGACAATAGTAGCGGTTGAAGTAGTTTTTGATGTTGGTGATTGACGGATTTTTGAGGTGTTCCTGAGTGCCGATGGTGCTTTGTGTGCCATAGGGGTGACTGGGGAACAATTTGGCGAAGAGCGCTTCAAACAGTTTGCGGTTGTCTTGCGCCATGCCGATGTTCTTTTCCTCATACACGGCTTCAAGCTCGGTGTGGAAACCGCGAATCACCATGTTTTGGAAGCGGTCGCTCTGAATGCGTGACCAGTTTTCCACCTCGTTGGCAGGAATGTTTTCGGTGTAGCAGGTCACATCGTTGCTGGTGTAGGCGTTAGTGCCTTCGCCACCAATCGACGCCATCATCTTATCGTATTCATTCGGAATGTTGTATTGTGCAGCCAGTTGCGACACGCTGTCGATTTCGTGATAGAGCTTTTTGCGCAATTCGGGGTCGGTCACTTTGCGGTATTGCTCGTAGCGCGCCTCAATGTCGTTGAGCAGCGGCACTTCGGCGGCATAGTTGCTGGTGCCGAACTTTTGTGTGCCCTTAAACATCAGGTGCTCAAGATAGTGTGCCAAACCGGTGGTTTCGGCAGGGTCGTTGCGTGAGCCGGTGCGTACGGCAATCAATGCGGAAATGCGGGGTTTGTCCTTGTTCACGCTCAAATACACCTTAAGCCCATTGGGCAAAGTGTAGATGCGAGTGGCGGTAAGGTCGCCAGCCACGCTCTCGTATTGGCGAGGAGCGGCCCAGACACCGCGGCCAGCCACCAAGCAAGCCAATAATCCAAAAATCAATCTTCTCATGCGAATAAAATTAATTGACTGTAAATGTTGATAATTGATGCAAAATTATAAAAAGATGTGTAATATCAAGACAATTAGCACCGATATTTACGGTTAAAACATGGAAATAAAAAATAAAAAATCGCTCCCTTTTTTTTGGTGGGGGAGCGATTTGTATGGTTGATGATTTGGAAGTGTCGGGTTATTCGGCTTTGAAGCGTGCTGCTTGCGATGCAATGAGTTCGGCATCGTTGAAGTAGTCGATGCGCATAGCGTGGCGCACTTCGTCCATTGTCTGGGCAGCCACTTCGCGAGCCTGTTCGGTACCCTTCTTCAAAATGTTGTAGATTTCAGGAATGTCTTTCTCAAATTCGTGGCGGCGCACACGCATAGGCTCAAGTTCTTTGTTCAACACTTGGTTGAGGAACTTCTTGCACTTCATGTCGCCCAAACCGCCCTTGGTGTAATGCTCCTTGAGTTCGTCGAGGCAGGCATATTCAGGCCAGAACTCGGCGAAATCGTCGTTGCAGCAGAATGCGTCGAGATAGGTGAACACGCAGTTGCCTTCGAGGTGACCAGGGTCGTCAACACGCAAGTGTGTTGGGTCGGTGTACATGCCGCGCACCTTTTGCCATACATCTTCGGCAGAGTCGCTCAGATATACGCAGTTGCCGAGGCTCTTGCTCATCTTTGCATTGCCGTCGGTGCCTGGCAAACGCAAGCAAGCCTGGTTGTCGGGAAGCATGATTTCTGGTTCCACGAGCACTTCGCCGTAGGTGTTGTTGAAGCTGTGCACCAATTCGCGGGTTTGCTCAATCATTGGGCGTTGGTCCTCACCGGCTGGCACGATGTTGGCCTTGAAGAGGGTGATGTCGGCAGCCTGGCTCACAGGGTAGCAGAAGAAGCCCACAGGAATGCCTTTGCGCTGTCCGGCTGCTTCGGCAGCCTCCTCGTCTTGCTGGCAGAAACCACGCATTTTGATTTCCGACTTAACGGTAGGGTTGCGCTGAAGGCGCGACACGCTTACCAAGTTCATCAAGTAGGTGGTGAGTTCGCACAATTCAGGGATTTGGCTTTGAATGAAAAGCGTGCACTTTTCTGGGTCAAGTCCGGCGGCGAGGTAGTCGAGCGCCACTTCTATAATGTTTTGACGGATTTTCTCAGGGTTGTCGGCATTGTCGGTGAGTGCCTGAACATCGGCCATAAACACAAACATGCGGTCGTAGTCGCCCTCATTTTGCAGTTGTACGCGGCGACGGAGCGAACCCACATAATGGCCGATATGGAGTTTGCCTGTTGGACGGTCGCCAGTAAGAATTACTTTTCCCATTTTAAGGTATATTATTTTGTTATTATTTTCGTATTAAGTTACAAAGATACACAAAAACGAAATCTCTCACAAATCACACCGCTATTTCCGCATTGCCTAAATATTGAGAAAGATTTATAAGTATGCCCCAAAACGTCAGGATTTGCCATAAAAGCATCGGCATAGTCACATGTTAATCAATATATCCATAAATCCTCACGACCCATATAATTTCAACGAGTTTTTACCAAAATGGTGAGTTTTTCTTGTGTTTTGGTAAAAACAGATGCGAGATTTTACCAAAACGGTGTGTTTTCTATGCGTTCTGGTAAGAACTCATTTTGTTTTACAATTATAAAACACTATCTTTGCAATGTGAATCTTTAAAAAGAATAAGACGATGAAACGACTAATTGGACGCGAAAAAGAGATTGAAAGCCTTGAGGCTTATGTTGATTCAGGTCAGGCTGAATTTATCGCAATTTATGGAAGAAGAAGAGTGGGAAAAACCTTTTTAATAAACCAGCTTTTTCGTAATCGACTTGCCTTTAGCCTTACAGGAATCATCGACGGCACTCCATCTGAGCAAATGGAATCGTATGTTCAGGCACTTGAATTTAATGGCTACAAGATTAATGAGCACCCTAAAAATTGGTTGACAGCGTTTGCTGAATTACGTAAGTTTTTACAGCCGAAAATCAACTCAGGGGAACCTTGCATCGTATTCATTGATGAAATCTCTTGTTTCGACTCACAGCGTTCAGGTTTTGTGCGCGCCTTGGGATTCTTTTGGAACAGTTGGGCTTCGCTTCAAGATAACTTGAAACTAATTATTTGTGGTTCGGTGACGAGTTGGATGATTACTAACATCATTGATTCAAAAGGCGGTCTTCATAATAGAGTGACGCATGAAATTGCTCTGCATCAGTTTACTCTGCATGAGACTGAACTTTATCTGCTGAATCGTGGATTTAATTGGAGTAGGCTCACCATTCTTCAAGCGTATATGTGCTTAGGTGGTGTACCTTATTATTTAAGTTTGCTTTCTGCTTCTGAAAGTTTGGCAGAAAACCTGGATAGACTGTTTTTTGACCGTGATGCAGAATTGCAAAAAGAATACAGCAGATTGTATAAGACATTATTTAAATCTCCTGAGCCGTATATGAAGATTGTAAAGCTTTTAGCGGAATCAAAACAGGGGTTTACAAGACAGGAAATCTCTACCAAACTTAAAATCAGCGGGAAGGCGCTTACTGATCAGTTGGGCAATCTTCAGAGTTGCGACATCATTCGCCTTTACTATGTGAAGGATGCAAAAATCAAGAAGAATGGAGGTATCTATCAATTGATGGATTTTTATTCACATTTCTATTTGAAGTTTGCTTTTCTGGGATTGGGAGATGCTCAATATTGGAGCCATCATTTGAACACACCAGCAATCAACAACTGGTATGGAATGAGTTTTGAGCGTGTTTGTTTAGCTCATGTAAATCAAATTAAGACAATATTGCGCTTTGATAAAATTTCAACTCAATTCTATTCATGGAGAAGTAAAACTGATGTGGCCTCACACGAAAGAGGTGCACAAATCGACATTATTATCGACCGAGCAGATGATATGATAAATGTGTGCGAAGTGAAGTATAGTAAATCGCAGTATGAACTAACAAAATCAGAATTTGATAAATTACAAAATCGCATTAATCGTTTTCGTGGTGAAACAAAAACCAAAAAAGGCGTTATTCTCACAATGATTACCACTGAAGATCTTCTTCCAAATAAATATGCCAACGACATAGATTCACAAATCACGCTTAATGACCTTTTTGACACTAAATAAGTGATTAATTATGCAAATAGGGCTGTGGTCGCTTGGAGTGCGAGCACAGCCCTATGGTATGGGAGTGGGGGATATGTTTGTTACTTTTGCGCTTCCATCAGGCAGATCCATTTGCGGTAGCCGAGCACAGCCATAATGGTGTAGAAGCCGTAGAGGGTGGCCGAGAATGGTATACCTTTGTGGATGTAGAGCACGGTGCATACCAAATCCACCGCCAACGGCCGATTCTATCAATCTTATATATTTCCATTTCTATTTAATTTAGAGATTAAGGTATTCGGTGATTATTTTTCCCATAGCTTCTCCATTAGTATAGGAGTAGGCACGATAGAAACCGGGGTTGGGTAATGCAAGCGTCTTAATACCTTCAAACATTCCAATCTTTGTATAGTAGCCTGAATTCTTAATTCCTGTCACGCCTACCGCGGCTAATTCTTTTACTTCTGTACAGAGAAACAAGATATGCTTAGGTTTAACAATATGAATAAGCTCGCACAATTTCTGTTGACAAAATATCCGTATCTCTTGATTTAGAACTGAATTCATTTTTTGTACATTCTGTGTGTTAAAGTAATAGATGTTCATCGTTGTAGCAGTAGCTAATGCATTTTGCAACAATGGAGTAGTAAAGACTCGTGATAGCTTACGCACCATTTTCAGATTATCTGGACATATATGACCTTCTCGTACGTCGTATATGTTATATCCTTGACTTAGTTCATCTTTCGTCCTCACTTTCCTAAAAGGGCCACATCCTCCTGGATTGATGCCTATAACCAACAATTCAGGTTCAAAGGTTGGCATAGCACTTTGAAAACAATAATAATCAAGGTTCAGTTGTTCTGCTTTTGGGTTGCAAAAGTCCACAACTTCGTGACACCATCTCTCAAGCTCCTTTTCCATGAATAATTTCTTGAGGTCTTAGTCCCTCCAGACCTTTAAAGTTTAACATACAGAAGCGTGGAAATGTATGCTCCACTACCTTATGCTCAGGCCCTGGGAAAACCTTTTGTGACAGATGTGGGATAACAGCCCCACGCTATATGCGTGGAGACCATTACACCTTCTCTTGTCACATGATTGAAAGTTTCCTAGACTTCGAGCATGCAAGAAGAAGACATAACGCCTCTTTTTTACCAAAATGTATGAGCATATTATGCTCAACTGCAAAGATATAAATTTTCTGCGATATTCTGAAGGAAACAAAGATATTTAATGTAAAACAGTAAAAAATCAAGGGGGAAAGAAAAACCTGCACCGTTATTGACGCAGGTTTCTGTTTATATAATTCTCTTGCAGTAGTCGGTTTATGTCAGAGAGTCGATAAAGAATTTTCCCCGCAATCTGGGTGTAGGGAATAAAACCCTTGTCCCGATAGTCCTGCAAGGTACGCGGACAGATGAAAAGGTGTTCGCAGACCTCTCGCCCTGTGAGGTAGATTTCGCCACCGAATAGCGGACGGTGCGTTTGGGCAATCTCCCGAATGCGTTTGCTTACTTCTCGGATGCCCGAAATGAGTTGTTTCATTTCGGGCGTTTCTTTGTTGATGGTCTCGTATTCCATAGTTATGGTTATTGACGGTTGGACTTTTCAAGGAGTGCTTTCACGTCCTCACGTTTGTAATAGCACTTATGCCCGATTTGGATAAAGGGCAATACGGACGTGTCCCGATAGTGCTGGAGTGTCCGTTTGCTGATGTTCATACTGAACATATACACAAGCAATGATGCATACATAATGGCCTTCAAATTTGATTTTGGGTAGCCGCAAATCTTCGTGGTCTTTTGCGTATTGCCTCAAGTCGCATCATGGGGTAAGGGGATTTCATCTCTTGCGACTGCACCATAAGGATTCTTTACGAAAACGAGTCGTTTTAGAGAGGTATCCGCAACCCCAGATGTCAAGAATATTATAGGTTGCGGATTTTAGGCTATTTACAAATAAGGAAAACCACGTTTTCACCCCGAGTTTTATATAGTGTTATCACGTTTTCACCCCGAGTTTTGCTTTATGATAATGCAAATATAGGCGTTTTTAATCTAATATTCAAATATTTAGGAAGCTTTTTTGATTGTTGTATTTGCGGTGCAGAAATAGGCATGTTTCCAATGCGTTGATTGTTCGGTGTCTGACTTGTCTGGCAAGTCTGACCTTTTCCCTTTTTTGGGGTGGTGGTGTGTGGGGGAATATGTAAATAGGGCTGTGGTCGCTTGGAGTGCGAGCACAGCCCTATGGTATGGGAGTGTGTGGTATGTTTGTTACTTTTGCGCTTCTATCAGGCGGAGCCATTTGCGGTAGCCAAGCACAGCCATGATGGTGTAGAAGCCGTAGAGGGTGGCTGAGAATGGTATGCCTTTGTGAATGTAGAGCACGGTGCATACCAAATCCACCGCCAGCCACAGCAGCCATTGCTCTGCCCATTTGTTGGCCAAAGCCCAGTAAGCGATGATGCTCAGGGCAGTGGTGAACGCGTCGAGCACAGGCACGGTGCTGTCGGTGCAGGTGCTGAGAAACCAGAAGATGCCTCCCCAGATAGCCCCGAATGCCACCACGGCAATGATTGCCATGCGAATGGGGAAGTGGGTGATGGGCACATCTTTCTTGTCGGCACCTTTACCCATGCGCCATTTCAAGAAGCCGTACACAGCCACAATCACATAGAAAAATTCCATGCCGAAATCGGCGTAAAGTCCAGCCTTGTAATAAGTGACGCTGTGCACTATGGGCATGACGATGCCCACAGGCCAGAGCCAGATGCTTGCCTTAAACTCCAAAAACAGGTAGAGCAAGCCCAGCACGAAACTGATGGCGTCGAACAAGTGTTTTGGGTCGGATAGCCATTGTGTGGCGGTAGTCCAGTCGATAGCAGCAAACATACGAATCAGTATCTTAGAATGAGAATGTCAAGTGTGCCAATACGTTGGTGCCAGCCATTGGGTAGAAGCGTGGGTCGCTGCTGAGCTTGTAAGAGCCGTCGGCTGATACGAGGGCGCAAGTTTGGCTGTAACCGTTGTTTTCATACTTCTCGTTGAAGATGTTGTAAACGGTGCAACCTACGGTGATGGCTTTCACATGTGGCAACTTGAAGGTGTAAACCAAGTTGAGGTGGCTCACGAAATATGGGTCGAGGCTGTCTTCCTTGTTTTCGAAGTTGTCGAGGTACTGACGGCTCACATATTGAGAGGTGAACTGTGCAGAGAAGCCCTTGAGGTTGAACTCAATCACGCTGTTGCCGATAAATGAAGGCGACATGGCGATGGTGGTGTTGCCCTTTTCCACTGCGGTTTGAGTGTAGAGGTCGTTCCAGGTCGATGCTTCGTAGTTGCTCACATAGCCCACATAGTCTTTGATGCGGTTGCGGCTGAATGTGCCGTTCAAGTCCCAACGCAGCCATTCGGTGATCTTCACGCCTGCTTGGAGCTCAACGCCCATGCGGTAACTGTCGGGCACATTTTCTGCCATGGCTTCGCCAATTTCGTTGAGCTTGCCGTTGAGCACGAGTTGGTCTTTATACTTCATGTAGTAGAAGTTCACGCCAGCGGTGAAACGGTCGCTGCTGAAAGTGTAGCCAGCTTCCCAGTCGAAGAGTTTTTCAGCCTTTGGGCGCACGGTGAACAAACCGTCGGTGTAGTTGTTACGAGTAGGTTCTTTTTGAGCCACAGAGAATGAAGCGTAAGCGGTGTTGTGCTTGTTGAAGTCGTAGATCAAGCCCACCTTAGGATTGAAGAAATCAAATTTCTCATCCACGTTCAGCACTTGGAGATGCTCAGGTGAAGCAGTCCAGTCCCACTTGTCGTTGTCGCCTGTGATTTTGTAGCCAATGTGGCGATATTGCATATCGGCATAGAGGCGGAGCGATTTCCACAAAGTGTTTGAAGCCTTCCAGTAGATGGTGAAGTCGTTCTTTTTACCCTTGTTGCGGTAGTATTCGTGGCTTGGGTCGAGAGGCAAGAGGTAGTTTTCCACCCAAATCACATTACCGTAGTGGTCGTTTGCATAGCTGTTGAAACTACCGCCGAAAGTGGTGTTGAGCGAACCCTTAGCGAAGTTGAGCGAGAACACAGCGCCGCCAAAACCGCTGTCCACATTTTTCTTACGCACGAGGCTTGATTTCTTCACCTTGTTGTCGCCCACCATGAATGGTTCAAGACCGTATTCCTTCAGTGTGCGAGCGTTTTTATACTCTTGGTAGTAGCCGAAGCCGTCGGTGTAGTGCAAGCCCAGGTTCCAGTGCCAGTTAGCGCCAATGCCTTGGTTCCAAATCAGTTGGTAGTGGGTTTGACGGTAGTTGTCGGTTTGGTCGTCGTAGAAGCCGATTACCTTGCCGTCGCGCTTGATTTCACCGTTAGGGTTGTATTTACGGTTGTCGGTCAAGTCTGATTTGCTGATACCGTCCCATGCGTGGTAGGTGCATTCCTTACCACCGAAAGTGATGAAGCGAACCGAAGTTTGACCACCGAAATAGCCGGCTTGTGCGAAATAAGAGTGGAGTTTGCTGCTTGCACGGTCGCGGTAGCCATCGCTGGCGATGTGTGAGAAGCGAGCGTCGAAGTTCCAGTGTCCGCCAATCAAGCCCGAACCCACTTTAAAGGTTTCCTTGTTGGTGTTGAAAGAGCCGTAAGTGCCGCTCATTTCAGCGTAAGGATTCATTGAGAAGCGTTGTGTGCGCATGTTCACGCTTGCACCGAAAGCACCTGCACCGTTGGTAGAGGTACCCACGCCACGCTGAATCTGAATGTCTTCGAGCGAAGATGCGAAGTCGGGAGTGTTCACCCAGAAGATAGAGTGGCTTTCTGCGTCGTTCATAGGAATGTCGTTGGCGGTGACATTGATACGTGTTGCGTCTGTGCCGCGCACACGCATAGCAGAGTAGCCGATTCCTGCACCGGCGTCACTGGTGGTGAGCACCGATGGGGTGGACGAAACCAGGAAAGGAATGTCCTTGCCGTAATTGAGTTCCGCAATTTGTTGCTTACTAACGTTGGTGAATGCCACAGGAGTAGTTTTGGTGGCACGAGTTGCTGTCACCTCCACATTTTGGAGGCGCACAACCTTGGCAGTGTCGGCTTTAGGCGCAGTAGCTGCAAGAGCCGCACAGCTGGCGCTCACGAGAGCGACAGTCGTCAAGAATGTTTTTTTCATAATTGTGAATAATAAGTTTTTTGTTCTCTACGCCGGAATTACCCGGATCAGATTCAGTGGGTATGATCTCAGCCCCAAGTGAGGGCACCCCAAACTCATCGAATCAGGCTGCAAAGTTAGAAATAACTTCCGAATTACGCAAATTCACCCCCAAATCGGTTCAGTGGAAAAATACTGGGGAACTGAAACAAAAACATAAAAAACAGCCTTGGAGCGATGCCAGTGCTTCGCACCTGTCGTTAGTGATGTGGCATGTCTGATTTCAAGCAAACCACATAAACCACAAACCAAAGGGACGGTTCTTTTGGT
>ERZ780014.643-NODE-643-length-14151-cov-2.88777_pt1 | contig 14151 bp, 9 predicted proteins | sample MGYA00511929_ERZ780014 | MGnify/ENA primary metagenome ERZ780014 (study PRJEB29588, sample SAMEA2155132) | human gut metagenome | biome: human gut; feature: human-associated habitat; material: faeces | place: Denmark | collected 2008/2010 ...
AGGTGGGTACAATGATTGAAATCCCTCGTGCTGCCTTGACTGCCGACCGTATTGCTTCTTCTGCTGAGTTCTTCTCATTCGGTACGAATGACTTGACACAGATGACATTCGGTTATTCACGTGACGATATTGCTTCCTTCCTCCCGGTTTATCTGGAAAAGAAAATCTTGAAAGTAGACCCGTTCCAGGTTCTTGACCAGAACGGTGTGGGACAGCTGGTGCGTATGGCTACTGAAAAAGGTCGGGCTATCCGTCCGGATTTGAAGTGCGGCATCTGTGGTGAACATGGTGGTGAGCCTTCTTCTGTGAAGTTCTGCCATAAAGTTGGTTTGAATTATGTGAGCTGTTCTCCGTTCAGAGTGCCCATAGCACGGTTAGCGGCGGCGCAGGCGGCTATTGAAGATCTGAAGTAAAATACTCTAAAATCTTATATTTATAGGCTGTAAACCTTTTTTTAATAGGTTTACAGCCTATCTTTTTGGAAAAACATGTATCTAATAATCAAATATTTGTTTTTTCTTTATTATCTTTGCCATCACTTAAACTGTCTGATTACCTAATATTTTAATCACCAACTTTATGAATCTGGATTTTTCTACATTATATGCTCTTTGGGCTACTGATTTTTTTCAGAAGAATGAAATACTGCTGCTTTGTTTTGGGGTTATTATTTTATTGCTTCTGGTTATTATGATTGTTGTGTCCATCAATAAAACCAAGCGTTTGAAAACATTGCAGCAACTGAATGAAGTGGCAGAGGAAAGCAATCAATTGAAGAATGCCTTTATTGCCAATATGACGCATGAAATACGTACGCCGCTCAATGCTATCGTAGGATTTACAAATGTGCTTGCCGAAACTGATAATTTAAGTAGAGAAGAGCGGATGATTTTTCTGAAAGAAATCAATGATAATAAAAACTTCCTGGTTCAAATGATCAATGATTTATTGGATTTTTCGAAAATAGAGGCCAATACAATGGAATATAAAGATGGAGATGTGGATGTAAATGCATTGATTCAGGAAATATGTGCTGCGGAGAATGCACATCCCAGACCATCGGGTATTCAGATCGAGTTTGTAGAGAAACTGCCTCAATGTCGTTTAATGATTGATCGGGTACGTTTTGCGCAGGTGATTAATAATCTGGTAAAGAATGCATTGAAGTTTACAGAACAAGGTAGTGTCAGAATTGGATACCGTCGTCTGAGTAATGATAGTTTTTATTTTTACGTAGCTGATACAGGTTGCGGTATTGATGAAGAAAGCCGCCGTGCTATTTTTGAGCGCTTTGTAAAGATGAACTATAATATTCGTGGTACAGGTTTAGGTCTTTCCATCACAAAATCCATTGTAGAGCACTATGGTGGTGGCATTGGTGTAGAGTCAAAAAAAGGGGAGGGATCTACTTTCTACTTTACTTTACCTGCCAGTGCAGAGTATAGGGAATATGGGAAATTTTAATATAGATGTTTTTTTAACTTTTTAATCCGCCATTTCTTTTAGTTTCTTAAAGTGGCGGATTACGCCCAGATAATCCCGGTCTGTACAGACATTAAATTTGTTCCATAAATCACCGAGTACTACCGCACCTCCGAATCCAAAATCTTTTATTTCCAGAATATTGTCGGGAGTAATTCCACCTAAAGCCATGACTTTAGTATCGATGATTCTTTCTTTTCCTGCCGCACGCAATTCTTCGGGTGTGTAGCCGGAAAGAATTCCTTCCTTGGATATGCAGTCATAAACGGGACTCATGAATACATAGTCGTAAAAATGTTTTTTACTTTTTACTTCTTCTACAGAATGGCAGGTATAACTGACATGCCCTGAATAGTCATGCGGTTCATGTGGATTGCGCGTATTTAAGTGAATGCCCATGAGGTCGAATTCTTCTTTTAGATAAAAGTGCTCATGAGTGACGATACGCCTGTGATATTTTTCTGGTATCAACGTTAAGAGTCGCTCGGAGTACATTGCAGGTGTTTCCGGTTTTCGCAGATGTAGAATATCCAACCCCTCTTCAAAGAGCGCCGTGATAATCTTGTCTTCTTCCACAAAAAATGTGGGTGCTGTGACTACAATGAGCTTCATTTCTTTTGATAAACGTTTATGTTAGCAAAGTTAATGATAAAAGCTTTCAGTAGCCAACGTTTTTCTTTAAAATATGTTAGATAGGATATGCAAAACGCACCTTTGGGACTGATAATTCCCGCAGGTGCGTTTTTTTGAAAAAGAGTTTATGATGTTGTTGTTATTTCATCCGGCTGCCTACTACATTCCAATCAATGATACCCCAAAGAGCATTTACATGATCGGCACGGCGATTTTGGTAATCGAGATAGTAGGAGTGTTCCCAAACATCAAAGCCTAGCAAGGGGGTAAATCCTGAACGTACAGGGTTACTGCCATTGGCTTCTTTGGTAATATGTAATTTACCATTTTTATCTACTGATAACCAAGCCCAACCTGATCCGAACAATCCTACAGCGGCAGCTGTGAATTCTTTCTTGAAGTTGTCAAAGCTTCCAAAGTCGCGTTTGATGGCTTCTGCTAATTTTCCTGTAGGCTCGCTTTGAGCGGGTTTCGGGGAAAATTGCAGGAAGTAGAGGGTATGATTTAATACTTGTCCGGCATTATTGAAAATAGCTCCATCCGGTGCAGTGGCTACTATAGTCACTAGATCTTTGTTTTCATACTCTGTACCCGGTACCAGATTATTGAGGTTATTTACGTATGTCTGTAAGTGTTTACCATAGTGAAAATCTATGGTTTGCTGACTGATTACAGGTTCCAATGCATTATTTGCATACGGAAGTTTCGGCATTTCGTGAGTCATAATTATAAGCATTAAAGATGTTAATAACGTATTCATAATTTGTCTTGAATTATGGTTTTGTTAATATAACGTTTGGTATCTTATAAATGTTCTCTCAGATTCTATTAATTTTTCCAAAGTAAAATATAGTTTGTCACGGAAAACCGTGAGAAATAGGCATATATGAGTGAAAAAGTCGTGAAAAGAGTTGTTTTGGTGAAAATAATATGTATTTTTAGAGACTTTTTATGAATTTGGTATTATGAATAGAACATATTTGTTGGATGAGATAACTAAAATCCGTCGGGTTATTATTGAAAAGAGTGGAAAGTTTACTTTAAAAGAGTGCGAAAGCATTGCTGCTGCTTTGGAGGTGGATAATGTTTCATTGGTGGCTATGCTGGAGGCAATCAGGAAAGATCTGTTCCCTCAGAAGTTTGTTTTAAACTTGAAAGATGCAGAACGCTTTCAACTTTTGCGGTCTACCCTTCAGAAGAATGTGGAACATGTTATTCTAAAGAAAATAGCTCCGGAGCTGGCTGTACTTGCTGAAAACTTCAAGAAGCCTCAGGCAGATAGTGAGGTGTGCCAACAGGCTATCAACAAGCTGCGTATTCAAATAAAACCTTATGCAGAAAAGGTGCCTAAATTGGTGAAGTACCTGAATGAATATGCTGATTTATGTGAGGCGAATTTCCTGAATGTACTTAGACTGAAAGTGCTTCGAATCAATTTACGTTTCTTGCCTTTATTGAAAGAAGCGAATAATTTGTTTGATACTTGTGACAATACTTCCGATAAAGAATTGTATTGGAAGATGGCTGAACAGTTGTATTTGAATTTTCCATCACTGTTTAAGGAGGAAGTTTATTACTTTAGTATTATTCGGGGTATTTTAGATGCATTTTATAGAAAGTCAGGGCAAGAGACTATTCTACTGGATATTCCAGCGGAAATATCATTGATTGAGGAAGGTCAACCAGAGGAAGTAGAGGCTATTGAGGAAAAAACGGAAGAAGTCCTTGAAGAGATAGAAGAGAAAAATACTGAGATTGCGGATGAATTGGTTGAACCGGCAATAGAACAAGCGGAACCGGAGATCGAACAAGTAGAACCGGAAATAGAATCGGCAGAGAGTGAACCTGCTGAAGTTGTTTCCGAACCTACTGAAGCAAAACCGGAACTTGTTGAAGCAAAATCAGAACCTACTGAGGATAAACTAGAACTTGCAGAAGCAGATGTAAAACAGGTTGAACCGGAAGTTGTACAGGCTGAACCGGAAATGAAGCAAAGTGAGCCGGTTGTTGTTGAATCAAATCAACCGGAAATAAAATCGCCAGAGCCTGAAGTGAAGCAGCCGGATCCGGAAAGAAAAGAAGAAGCCCCTGCTATTCAAAAGAAATCCAGAAAATCTCTATATATAGTAGGTGGCTGTATATTTCTGATCTTGGTTTTGATCTGTTTGTATTTTGTGTTTGCATCCAAACCTAAGCCAGTTGTTGCACCTCCGGCTGTGGTTACTGACACTATTACTGTGGTGCAGGATACCACGACTGTGGCGCCTGTTGCTACTCCTGAGGAAACTCCGGTTAAGGCTGTAGGGCAGCAAAAGCAGCCTAAAGTTGAAGAACAACCTCAACCTAAAGCCCAGCCGGAGGCAAAGACTCCTGTTAATGAACCTCAACAACAGGCCGAACCTGAGAAAACAGAGAAAAAAGCTCAGACTAACTCTTTGGAAGCAGCTCGGGAAGCAACGCAGAATGGTGATTACAAGAAAGCATTCGATATTTATAAATCTTTAGCCAATGCCGGAAATGCAGAAGCACAATATTGTCTGGGTATCATGTATGAAACAGGAAAAGGCGTTGATATTGATATCTTCGAAGCTGTTATGTGGTACCGGAAAGCTAAAGCGAAAGGCTTTTCAATGGCCGAGCGTAAGCTGTTGGAGCTAGGTTACAATTAGAAATTAAATTCTTATTTATTTACTATAAAAACATATCTGGTTATGAAAGGAAAGGTTTTTTCTTCTTCGCAAGATTTGTATCAGGATCAAGCGAAAATCCTTTTTGATTTTTATAAAGATGCGGCAGAAAAAATAGTGTCGCAAGAAGAAGAATTAGAAAAGGAGATGGGAGAATTAAAGAATTCGTTGACTATGAATGCTACGGGTAAGAAAAAAGCCCAGACGCAGATGTACGTAGGAATTGGAATTCTTGTTGTCGGTCTTGCATTGATAGCAGTAATTGGGTGGCTAAGTATTGCTATTGCAGTAGCTGGTCTTTATTGGGGGATGAAAAACTACAAGCTGTTTAAATCCAGCGGTAAATCCATTGATGATGCCGGAGTGGAGTTGAAAGAACTGGAAAACAAGCATCAGCAGATTTTCAGAGACTATAAGATTGAAAAGATGGGGGTGGTTTATGTCCCCGTTGCCAGTCAGGTTCCTTTCGAGAATAAGAGCTTTGTGATAGATCATACCGGAAATAGTTCAGTACAGAACTTTGAACTGCAATTAGTTAATAACCAGGGAGCACTTTCCGAGAAATTGAGAGAACTGGATGAACTCTCCACTACGGCTCCTTTGGTAGAAGAAAGTAAGGGAGTGGAAGAAGTTTCTACAGAGGATTATTCAACATCTATACCTAAAGTGAAGTTCTATGATTACTTTGGACGTATGGATCGTAATCTGCGTGACAGTGCTTATTTCTTGTCGGACTTGCATACTGTTTCTGTAGGCATGCCTGTCATTCCTCCCGATTCGCCGGTTATTTCTTATTTGAATGAATATGGTACGGCCAATCCGTCGGGAGCGCTTGTGCTGAATGTATTTGATACGGCAGCGTATGATAAAGAAATAGAGCAATTTAATTCGCTGAATGCAATGCGCCATTCATTGTCTGACCAGAGCGAGCAATTTGAAGATGTATTACGCCGTTTGATTTCAAACGTGGGGTATGCAGTACAGACAATTGCGGCAGCGAAGGTTAAATCCACTAATTCGCTGGTGGAAAGTTCTAATCAATTGCTGTTCACCATTCTGAAAACCTCTTATAATCACTATTCACCGAAGTTGGAGAAGGATGAGTTGGAGAAAATCCGCCAGACGAATTTCAACTTCCGCGATACGGTGGAGAACTACACACCTTTCCAATTGAAGGAAAGTTCACGAATGCGCTATGATATGAAGGATCATTCGTGGGTTGCAGAAGACGGAAGCCGTACGACAATGCCTTATGGTATCAGCCAGATACAAGAAGAAATCGTAGCACCTATCGTACAGAATCTGTTAGCGGAAACGCGACTGAACCGTTTGGATATCTATAATGACATTGATAATCAGAAGCGTGATTATCTGAATCAATGGCACCGGGAAACTCAAGACTTTTATGGGCGTAACCGGACTTCCGGAGATGATTTGATTAATATTATGCGTAGCAATTTGACAAAATTCCTTGCTGCACAATCCACTTTTGAACGTCTGGATCGTATGAAGGCACGGATGTTGCAACAAATGATGGATGGAGATGCTCAGGAGTTGGAGGAGAATGCAGGAGATAAGCTGGAAAGTAATTTGCAGCAATTTGCCGAACAGTCTGAATCATTCAAACAAACTCAGGAAGAGTTCAAGGAATATATGAAAGCTTTGCAGAGTGATATTAATGAACGGGCAAAAGTTTATGGATTCATTGAATTCTTTGATGCCAGTCTTCGCGATAAAATGGCAAAGGAAATCGTGGATGCTAATGATAATGTAGCTTTGTTGGATGATCGTCGCCGTCCTTTGGCAGGCATCAATCCTTTTTATGCATTTGCTTCGAATATTCCACCTGCTCCTGCTGTTGAGGATTGTGTGGAAGAATATATGACTTTGGATATAGCTCAGGTAGCTACCGACTCATTGCATGAAATTGCTGAGCAAGGACAGGATGTTGTGTTCAATCATCATGCTGAATTAGTGGATGACAGCGAGGCTATGGACTATTCGGGATATGCTCCTCAAAGCGCAAAAGTGACTGAAGCCGTAAACGTGGATGAACCGGCGGCACAACCCGAAGTGGCGGAAGAAGCGGAAAAAACTATTAGAATGGCTCCGGTGGCTGAAGCTGTGGAACCTGTACAGCCGGAAGTTCCGGAAAATACAGAGACAACAACGGCTCCGGAAGTTCATGAGACTCCTAAAGCATCGGAGACAGCGGACGAGTTGGACGATCTGAGTGATTTGGACGACTTGGATGATCTGGACGATTTGGATGACTTTAGCGATCTGGAGAAAGAGAAATAGCATTCATAAACTTGAAAATGAAAGATTATGGCAAAATATGATGTTACAGTGGATACCCGCGACATGGCCAATAAAATAGATACTGTATCTAATAAGGTCTCCGGGGTCACAACAGCAGTGGTTGCTATGGAGGCGGCTGTTATTGCTGTCGGAAGGGATGCTACGAACAAACTGTGCAAACGGCTTAATAAAGGCTTTTTCTCTCTGGTTACTTCTCAGATAGAACAGAAAAATGCCACAGCGTTAAGCTCGGTAAATGCGTATGCGTCCGAATTGATACAGCAACAAGAGGCGTTGCTTGATTTGAAAAAGAGAATGGGAGATGACTTTGTGATTCTGACAGAGCGCTATTCTAAGTTATTCCGAGGACTTGATGTAGCTCTGCATAATCGTGTTCATGAGTTGGACAAACCTGTTATTCGATTCTGTGAGTGGGATGTTGCCATTACTTTGAACCGCCTGAATAATCTGATTGGTACCGTTCCGGTTAATCAGACGGAATCTCTGGCTACTACACAAGCTATTGCCGCCGCCCATATTAAGCGTAATGCGCAAGCTTTAATTGCACAAATGACTAATTTTCTCACTACATGCAAGCAGCAAAGCGCTAAAATGCAAAGAATAAAGCTGAACTCCTTTGTTGGCAAGTCTGTTCTTCGCTATTTGCCTGCTATCATACTGGTGAAAAAAGAAGATAGAGGAGAAGTGGTGGAAACAAAACTGCCTTCAGGACTTGAACAATTGATTGGACAACGCTCATGCACGAAGATACGGGAAAATATGGAACGCACGGTTGAAGGTTCCGGATGGGAAAATGTTTCTATAGAATCGCAACGGATGGTGGCTGGAAAGCTGGAACGACTGATTGCAACTTCCGATCTAAATGAAAGAGTGAAGGAGAATATGAAGAAACTTATGGCCCGGAATGAAACCTGGCTTTATGTGAAGGAGGGTTGATTATGGGAGGACGAAGACATATCTTACATGATGTGATCCGGAAGAGCGAAACGGTGACACTCACCGTAGGTGATAAGTCAGCTTCCAAGACTGTAGTTCTGGAAGAGCCGATTGATATCTATCTGGAAATAGACGATAATCCTTATAACAGTAGCGTACACGATTGCAGTAAACACATTGAAAGCTTGCGTAACTCTGTTGTGGCATGTAATGCAGCTGAAGTTGCCCATAAGATAGCCAGTACTCAGCAAATCGGTAAACATATATCCAAAGGCTTTTTGGGATATATCACTGCCAGTCTGGATATGCAAAATATGGAAGAATGCTCGAATGTGGAAGCCGTAGTTGCCGAATTACAGTCTCAGTCTGATGAACTTGCCAATCGTAAGTTGGTGATGATAGACGACTATGATATTCTGACTACCCGTTACTCCGCTGTTTTTGAGAATTTGGACAGGGAGTTGGTGCAGCGTATTCACATGTTGATGGAACCTTGCTTCCGCTTTGTGGAAAGCAGCCGCAAGGAACAGTTGCGCAATACGGACTCATCTCTGTCGGCAATGGCATTAGTTGGGCATAAAGAGCAGTTGGATGTACAGGCACGTATTTCTGCTATCACAGTGAAGCAGCGGGCTGCCGGATTGATAGAGAGTGCCAAGCAATATCTGCTCGGGCAAAAGCAATTGGCCAGTCATATAGAACATGTGTTGATTGGCGGATGTAAAAATGCCCGTTGGATGTTGCCGGTGGTAGTAGTAGAGAAGACTGTTGCTGGTGGCAGTAAAGAAACTGAGGTCGTGATGAATGAACAGACTGCACGTATGGGAGTCAATGACTGGAAAGTACGTCAGAATGTTCAGCAAGCGTCCATGCCTGCCATGACACAAGAAGATAAGCAGCGCATTGGAAAGCATCTGGAGAGAGAGATTCAAAGATTAGGTTCTTCAGAACATGAAAAACGGGTAGCCGGAATGATGAGGAAACTTGCCGGGAATTTTTTATCGTAAATACCGTTACTTATGTTCTATAAAATAGAAGTAGAGTTATGAAAGAATTGAAAGTAATAAGTTTGGAGAATGGAGTGATTTTAAGTGAGAATCTGGTAAAAGGTTCTATTCTCCCCCGTACATCTGCTGAACTGGAAAGGGATGTGCTGATACAGAACGATACCATTGTAGAAGGGGCTGTTTATGCCCGCAAGCTGGAAATACAGAATGGAGATGTGGAAATATTTGGTGCGGTGTTCACTAAGCTTGAATTCCATATCAGCAATAATGCGAAAGGGGATATTATCTTGCGTAAGACGGTAGCCACTTCGGATTCTCTGGTGTCGTATGCTCGTGATTGCCGTCCGATGTTCATGGCTGACATCAACGGAAAGACTGTAAAATTGTGCAATGCTTTCGTTGCCGGCAGTATTTTTGCGGATGAAGTGATATTGGAGGACTGTATAGTATTGGGAGGAGTTTTTGCTACGGCTAAGTTGACCATGAAAGACTGTATAGTGGGAACTTTCAATGCGAAGAATGTAGCTGTTAGTGGGGATATAAAGTTGCTGTTACCCAGCGCATTCAGTGGCGAAGAAATGCAAGTCACGAGTGAAGCCCGCCTGTTCAATTTAAGTCTGGCGGATTTGGGCGCTCTTTATAAAGGAACTCCCGAGATGGAAAATACAGGTATTATAGAGATGAATACCTATTCTGACGAACAAGAATCTCAACTGTTTGAAGGAGACGAAAAGGTACTGGTGCATTGCTATTCGGTAGTAGGAAAGGTGTTGGCTGCGGATCTGGTCAATGTGGATAAATTGAGAAATCATTTCCTGATAGGAGCTACGGCGTTGGGAAGTCAATTGCTGAAAACCTATGATCTGGGAGTTGATGCGAATGGAGAGCTTTGTGAAATTATTCCGGAGAAGGTAGCTGATTTCTTCTTTAACTTGCTGCATGGAAAGATACAGGTTCGTACTTTGGAAGGCTCTTTTTCTATTCAGGAAATTGCGCAACGATTATCATAAAATAGAGTGATTATATAAAAATACCGTCCGTATTTCATTATGCGGACGGTATTTTTTATGGTTATTGCTGATAGATAATCTGAATCTTTTCTGTATTCTTGGCATCTCCCCGATCTGTTTTTTGTATCCAGCGTCCGGTACTATCATATTCATAATAGGCATTACTGTCTATTTGGTTACCGAATTCGTCATACAAGAATATGAGTGAACCGCTGGTCTTATCACTATTGACAAGAGTCTTTTCAAATGTGATCTTTGTCAGATAACCATAAGTATCGTATTCATATACATCCACTTGTTTACTTACCTGGGTGGGTAACGGATCTTTAGGCAATGGGAATGTCTCTTCTCTCTTGATGATCTGTCCCTTCTTAGTATATTGGTTGATTACGGAAGATACCGGAATGTTTTTCTCGTAAACTGTCTCTCCTGCCAGCAGACCGAGTTGTGGATGATATTTTCTTACGATCAGTTTTCCGCTCTGATAGAAAGCAGAATCCGAAAGAATGACACCCAGTGTGCTGAAAGCACGCAGGCGTTTGTACACCTCCTTCATGCCTCTTTGGTTTACCTGCACTTCTTCTACGCAGTTACCTTGAGAATCATACAAGAAATTAGTCTGTAGGGTAGTGGTTCCCTTATCTTCCGTAACTTCCTTGATACTAACCAGTCTTCCGTTTTCATCATACGTATAGGTTTTCTGAGTACTCTTTCCATTCTTCGTCTCATTGGATTTCATCAATAATCCATGGGTGTATGCCTGGATGGTAGTAGGATTACTCCATACCAATTGTTGCTCAAAAGGTACGCGTAATTTGTTGGCTTTATCACGGAATTCCTTGTATTTATGAGTTAGGAGGTATTCTTTGATGAGTCCCAGTTTGCTTGGAGAGTTCACTTCCAGCTTTAGTGTCTCATAGTCAATACTGTCTTTTTTGTACTCCAGAGTATTGGTATATTTTTTATCGCCTGGACTCAAATAAGGGGCCTGTTCATATTCTGCAATAGCCTGCTTAATGGAAGCTATGGCCTGCGCTTTGCAGATGTTACCGTAAAGATAATCATCATAAATGGAGAGAGCCTGTGCCATAGACTCCCGCTTGGAACGCCCGTTGAAGAATGTGTTGAGCCGGTCATGATCGAAGAATCTCTTAAAGTTATTGGCGGATGGTGATTTCTGTACGGTTTGGAACAGTAGACGATTGTATTCTATCATAGCTTCTGTTTTATACTTACCATCAGCATATTCAGTCAGATATCTTTCGCATTTCGGAATGTTCTTGTTACGTACGAAATCTTTCCATAATTCCTCTTCATGTACATCATACAGATGTTTTCTGCTTTCATCGGACAATTCATATCCTGATGCTTTTACGGCATCTACCAGAGTGCTGGAATAGACTAATTTATTGGGATATTCATCTAATATAGCACTGATGTTATCTTCCATACGTTTACGGATTGCGGCCGGATCAGCACCGGCTTCCTGACAGATGGAAATAAAGTTGGCTTTGGTAGCATCTACATAAGCTTGGAAAAAATCTTTGGCAACGGTTACCTCTTGCTGATTCCAGATTTGATCGCATAAATCGATTAGTTTGACTTCTGCTTCAAAAGCTGTTGCTGTTTCAGCATCTAATTTGTCCCGGTTTTTTGTAAATTTCTCATTCTCATTGTTTACAAGAAATTTCAAGAGCTTTTCTACTTTACTTTGCTTTTGCGCCATTACAGGCGAAGCACATGAGAAGGCCAACAGGCAGATAAAAGAAATGTAAAGTCGCATATTTTTAATTTGTTCCATAGTTTCTTATGATTTTAGTTTGAATAACATTGTACAAATATAAAAAGATTCTTTTAATTTTGCATACATGAATGCGAATTATATCGAAGAATTGAATGAAGGACAGCGCGCTGCAGTGCTCTACAACGAGGGTCCGTCATTGGTTATAGCCGGTGCAGGTTCTGGAAAGACACGGGTGCTGACCTACAAGATAGCATATTTGTTGGAGAATGGTTATCAGCCATGGAATATATTGGCTTTGACCTTTACTAATAAAGCTGCCCGTGAAATGAAAGAACGTATTGCCCGGCAGGTGGGAGATCAACGGGCACGCCATTTATGGATGGGTACGTTCCACTCCATATTTCTACGTATTCTGCATGCGGAAGCTGCGAATATTGGTTTTACCTCACAGTTTACCATCTATGATACGGCAGACAGTAAAAGTCTGGTACGCTCTATCATAAAAGAAATGGGGCTGGATGAGAAAGTCTATAAACCGGGTAGTGTGCAGGCACGCATCTCGAATGCGAAGAACCACTTGGTTTCTCCTGCGGGATATGCCTCTAATAAGGAGGCTTATGAAGGTGATTGTGCTGCCAAGATGCCTGCGATCCGGGATATTTACCATCGTTATTGGGATCGCTGCAGGCAGGCGGATGCCATGGATTTTGATGATTTACTCTTTTATACTTTTATTCTTTTCAGAGATCATCCCGAAGTACTGGCACGTTATCAGGAGCAGTTTCGCTACATTCTGGTAGATGAATATCAAGATACCAACTATGCCCAGCACAGCATTGTGTTGCAGTTGGCAAAAGATCATCAGCATGTGTGTGTGGTAGGGGATGATGCGCAGAGTATCTATTCTTTCCGGGGAGCAGATATTGACAATATATTGTATTTTACAAAAGTGTATCCCAATACGAAAGTATTCAAGCTGGAACAGAACTATCGGTCTACGCAAACTATTGTCTGTGCTGCCAACAGTCTGATTGAAAAGAATGAGAGACAGATACGCAAGGAGGTCTTCTCTGAAAAGGAGAAAGGGGAAGCCATCGGGGTGTTTCAGGCATATAGTGATGTGGAAGAAGGAGATATTGTAGTCAATAAGATTGCTGAGTTGCGCCGTTCGGAGCATTATGCCTATTCGGATTTTGCCATACTTTATCGGACCAATGCGCAGAGCCGTGTATTTGAGGAAGCTATGCGTAAGCGGGGTATGCCTTATCGCATTTATGGCGGTCTATCCTTCTATCAGCGTAAAGAGATTAAGGATGTGATAGCTTACTTCCGGCTGGTGGTCAATCCTAATGATGAAGAAGCATTCAAGCGTATTATCAATTATCCGGCCCGTGGTATCGGAGATACGACAGTAGGTAAAATTATTACTGCTGCTACGGAAAACAATATCAGTCTTTGGACTGTGCTTTGTGAGCCGCTGACATACGGATTGAATTTCAATAAAGGCACGCACTCTAAATTGCAAATCTTCCGTGACCTGATTGGTGGATTTATAGAAGGAGCAGTGGAGAAAAATGCCTATGAGATTGGTATGGAAATCATCCGTCAGTCCGGCATTATTAATGACGTCTGCCAAGATAATTCACCGGAAAATCTTAGCCGCAAAGAGAATATTGAGGAATTAGTGAATGGTATGAGCGATTTCTGTGCTTTGCGCATGGAAGAGGGTAATCTGAATATTTCATTGACGGACTTTTTATCGGAAGTATCATTGCTGACTGATCAGGACTCGGACAATGGGGATGATGAGAAAATAACGCTTATGACCGTTCATTCTGCCAAAGGGCTGGAATTTAGAAATGTATTTGTGGTGGGAATGGAAGAAAATCTTTTTCCCAGTGGTATGGTCGGAGATTCTCCCCGTGCGCTGGAAGAGGAGAGGCGTTTGTTTTATGTGGCTATCACTCGCGCAGAAGAGCATTGTTTCCTTTCGTATGCACGTACTCGTTTCCGTTATGGGAAAATGGAATTTGGTAGCCCCAGTCGTTTTCTGAAAGATATCGACATCCGCTTCCTCCGCTTGCCTCAGGACGCAGGGATTGGTAGTAAAATTGATGAAGAGGCCGGATCTTTCCGTAGGGAACATAGCGGTAGTTTCTCTCGCTCACCTCATGTTCGTGAATCATTGTATAATACGGAAAAAGAAACTCCGCAGCGTTCCAAACAGCAGATTATAGCTCCAAGCGTTCCGCGCAATCTGAAACGGGTGACTCCGGCAGCCTCTTCTTCTACACCCACCTCTGCTTCTGTAATGGCTGTGCAGCCGGGAC
>ERZ780014.647-NODE-647-length-14093-cov-2.8524_pt1 | contig 14093 bp, 9 predicted proteins | sample MGYA00511929_ERZ780014 | MGnify/ENA primary metagenome ERZ780014 (study PRJEB29588, sample SAMEA2155132) | human gut metagenome | biome: human gut; feature: human-associated habitat; material: faeces | place: Denmark | collected 2008/2010 ...
TATCAAAGAATACTTTCCTATTTTCAAAATTATAATCCCATGTTTAGATAAGATAGGGAATAGTATCGATGATATATATAACTTTGATACTAAATCGTATGGTGATTATATAGCCTCTTTATCTGCTTTATTTTCTCTACGTGAAATCAATAATGATTTTATGCTTTGGAGATTATTTATAAAGATGGATAATGAATCTATAAATGCAATAAAAACTTTAATTAAATTGAAGGATATCAATTTTAATAATTTCTTTGATAATGATTCAATGGTCTTATTCTTTTATCTAAGCCTGTCGACATAAATGTATTTAAGAATTATCTAATCAATCTTTATAATTTAAAAAGATTTAAAAATGATGATATCGATTCTATTTTAAATAGAGTGGACATTTTGTCTAAAGGTAATACACCTTATTCTTTAAAAGATTTAGAGATTGATGGTAATGATCTTTTGAAATTAGGAATAGAAAAGAATCAATATTTTAAAGAAATATTAAATGAAGTTTTATTAAGATGTAATCAAGGGGATTTGAATAACAATAGAAATGAAGAAATAGAATTCGTAAAGAAATGGATCAGAACTAACACAAATTAATATTTTCACTTTTGTAAGGGTATTTATGATTTTTGTTTTCTTAATCCATATTTGTTAATATAATAAATAAGTTTTTGAAGGAGGATGTATTATGGGATCGGATAAAGATAATAACAAACAAACGATTATTATTAGTGATGCAGAGCAGGAGAAGAAACCATGGGCTGCGAGTTGGCCAGCTTTTGGACATTATCTAAACAAATATAAATATTGGATTTTAGGAACTTCAATCATATTGGGATTAGTCGGATTTGCAGGTGTTAAGTTTGTATATAATCCATCTAAAGAGACATTTAAGATAGGATTTGCTTATAATAAATCCAATTTTATCAGTAAAATTAATAGCAGAAATGAAGTTGCATATTATTATCCCAATGGTTCTCCTTTTGATTATCAGTATGTCATCTCATTAAACAACATGAAATCCGTAGTTGATGCTTCTAATAAAAAAGCTCAGGATGATTATTTAAAGAACAATCCTACTGCAACTAAAGAAGAAGTAGAAAATGTCAAAGGTGAGTTTGCTTCTATCGATTATGAAGAAATTAATAAATCCAATCTTTTGACTATTACTGAAATTAATGATAACAGTTTTATTGATACTTCTTCTTATTTAGCTTTTGATATAAATGGTCATAACAAAGATTTCTCTTCTGATAAATTAGCTCAAAGTTTTTGCATGGCTTTAGTAAAGAGTGCACAAATAGGTCAAAATTCCTCCGGTGATTTTAATGCTTCTACTAATTTAGATGGTTTCTATGAAATATCTTCTCCTTTTAATAGATTAGATACTCAAATAACTATGCTTCAAGACGAAGTGGATTTCCTGTTTTCTTCCTATCAGTCTTTGATGAACATATTTGGTGGTAATACGGAAGTAATTACGACAGGTTCATCTAATAAGACTAGCTTATCTAATGCATTTAGACAATTTAAAAATGCGTTGGACATTAGCATCAGTGCTGAAGATGCCAATATGTCTTCTATATCTTCACTGAATAATTCTTTGACTTTTGATGTCGACAACACAACATATAAATATGTCTACGTCGATACTACTTCATCTAAGGAATTGTATCTGAGTTATTACTCAAATAAAAAGAAATCTATTCAAACAAGCATAGAAGATTTGAAGAACAAGTTATCTTCTGAACAAGAAAATTACAGCGATTTGAGCGATAAACTTCAAAGTAATGAAATCTCATCGGAAGAGAGAAATATGCTTAAAAGTGCTTTGAATAATAGCTTTAAGAACATAAATAACTACAATAACAAAATCTCAGAGTATACAATGGAATTATCAAAGATACCTTACCAGGAAAACTTTATAAATAGTATTACTGATTGGTCTAGTTGGAAATCATCTAATGCAGTTATAGCTGATACTGAAATATTCAAGAATTATACGAAAGTGTTGGATTCTATTAATACTTTGTACAATACTTTGGAGAAACAAGCTGGAATATTTAAGAATGTTTATGAGAGTGCTTATCAAGAAATCAGCACAGCTTCTAACAACAATGTAAAGACTTTATATAGAAATGTCATGCAAACAAGTGGAAGTAAGAGTTGGGTCTTGGGAGCTGGTGGAGGAGTTGTATTAGGATTCCTTGCGTCCACCTTGATAGCATTTGGAATCGGTCAATACGAAAGAAGAAAGGCCATTTTGTTAGGAGAACCAGATCCTATTATTCCTGTAAAGAAAGAAGAGATGGCAAAGGAAGAAAGTGTAGAAGAGGAAAAGCCTGAAGATAAAACTTCTGATGATAAGAAAGAAGAAGATAAGGCTGAATAACTTTAAAAGACATAGGCTTGGGCTTATGTCTTTTTTGTTCCGTTGAAATTCACTCCTTTTTCTAGCTAATTTTATGGTTGGTATAGAGACTAATAAATCCAAACTAAATAGAAAAAACGATTAATTTCAATAAGTGAAAAATAGAAAAAGTTTAGTGTTTATCGACACTTTTTGAATATAAATAAGAGGTTTTATAAAATTAGCAGTCTAGGCTTGACTTTGCTAATTATAGTGCTATATTTAAGATGCTAAACGAGGAAATAAACCCCGTCAAAGGAGGCAACATAAATTATGATTAGACCTTTAAGAGATTATGTAGTATTACAAGCAGCTCCAGAGGAAAAGAGATATGGAGATATCATCGTCAAGAGCAAAGAAGACGATTCTGCTGTTGCTACTGTCGTAGCAGTTGGAACTGGTGTCAAGGATGAAAAGACTGGCACTATTGCTCCTTTGGATGTAGCTGTAGGAGACAAAGTACTTTTTAAGAAGTACTCTACTACTGATTACAAGGAAGGTGATAAACATTACCTCGTAATCAAGAATGACGATATTATTGGAGTTATCGACTAATTAGTCATCAAGAAAGGAGCTATTTAATTATGGCAAAAGAGATACGTTTTGGAAAAGATGCCCGTGATTCAATTTTGAAGGGTGTCGATACATTGGCTGATACAGTTAAGATTACTTTGGGACCCAAAGGACGTAATGTTGTTTTGGATCAAGGCTATGGATCACCTCTTATTTGCAACGATGGTGTCACCATTGCTCGTAACATCGAACTTAAAGATAAGTTCGAAAATATGGGTGCTAAGCTCGTATATGAAGTAGCAAACAATACTAATGATACAGCTGGTGATGGAACTACCACAGCTACAATCTTGGCTCAAGCTATCATTCATAAGGGTGTGGATGCAATCAATAGAGGTGCTAACCCTGTATTGGTTGGACAAGGAATAAACAAGGCCGGAAAGGCTGTTGCTAAGGAACTTTCTAGCTTGTCTCATCCTATCAACACCGATGCTGATATCGAGAATATCGCTACTATTTCTTCTGGTGATGAAGAAATCGGTAAAGTTATCTCCGATGCTATGCAAAAGGTTGGCCGTAGTGGTGTCATCACTGTCGACCAATCTAAGTCAACTGAGACAGAGCTCAAGGTTACTGAGGGTATGCAATATGATAAGGGATATATCTCTCCTTACATGGTTACCGATAGAGAAAAGATGACTGCCGAGTTGGAAGATCCTTACATCTTGGTCACTGATATCAAGGTTTCTAACATCAACGACATTCTTCCTTTGCTTCAAGCTGTTGTCGATGCTCATAAGCCTTTGCTCATCATCTCTGATGATATGGAGAATGAAGTCTCTTCAACCATAATCTTGAATAAACTTCGTGGAACATTCAATGTTGTCGCTACTAAGCTTCCTGAGTTTGGTGATTTACAAAAGGCTACACTTGAAGACATCGCTGTTTTGACTGGTGCCAGATTCATTTCAAAGGATCTCAGCATGGAGTTGAAGGATGCTTCTATCGCTGATCTTGGACGTGCCAAGAAGGTTATCGTCACTGCCGATAATACTACTATCGTCGGTGGTGAAGGCGACAAGTCTAAGCTTCAAGAACACATCGATGAACTTGCAGCTCAAGCCGCTAACTCTAAGTCTGAATACGATCGTAAGAGAATTGAGAGAAGAGCTGCTAAGCTCTCCGGTGGAGTAGCAGTTATTAAAGTTGGAGCTACCACAGAGACTGAGCTTAAAGATAAGAAGCTTCACATCGAGGATGCTTTGAATGCTACTAAGGCTGCCGTTGCCGAAGGAATCGTAGTCGGTGGTGGGGCTGCACTTTGCGAAGTTTACCTCACTTTGAAGAAGACTTTGAAGGATGAGAATCCTGATGTCCAACGTGGAATCTCTTGTGTTTTGGAGAGCTTGAAAGCTCCTTTGGCACAAATCGCAGACAACGCTGGTTATTCTTCAATCGATGTTGTTGAGGCTCAACTCAATGAGAAGAAAGACTTCGGATTTGATGCCAAGAATGGTGTTTGGGTCGATATGTTCAAGGCAGGAATTGTAGATCCTTGCAAGGTTACAAGAAGTGCAATTCTTAATGCTTCTTCAATAGCTTCTGAACTTGTCACTACTGAAGCTGGAGTTGCAGATATCCCTGAACCCAAGGCTCCTGCAGCACCTGCAAACCCTGACATGGGATACTAATCGATAAGTAAATATATTTAGATGATATAACCACAGCCGATTTGGCTGTGGCTTTTTTTATTAAAACGATATTTTTAATTAGCAATTTCCCTGTCTACAAATAAAGCGTATAAATAAAATATTCCATCTGAGATTTCAAAATTGATGTTACCACCATATTTCTCTGCTATATTTTCCATAGACCTCATTCCAAAGCCGTGAAACAATGGATCTTCTTTGCTCGTTTTAATAAATGTATTTCCTTGATTATCCTTTATTGGAACTATTTTATTATCCGTGTAGTTTTGAATTACTAAGGAAATGAAATTTCCTTTCTTTGTCATTGTCAAAGAAATAGCTCTTTTATCTTCGGATAATTTGGAGACCGATTCTATAGCGTTGTCTAAGGCATTTCCGAAGAATGTATATAAATCTAATTCAGACATGAAATTCAATTTCTTTCCATCTAAAAGGCAGGTTATCTTTATGTTCTTCTGACTGCATTCCAATGATTTCTCTGTCATGATTGTATCCAAGACTTTGTTTCCTGTTTTAATTGATGAATCGTAAATCTTGATTGCTGAAGTCATTTCGTTAACCACTTCTTTTTTAACGTTTTCGTTGGAGATGATTGCTTCCATTTGATGCTTTAAATCGTGAACTCTTCTATTGATTAAATCGATATTATTTTTCGATAATTCGTATTGTCTTTTCTCTTGTCTTATTATTTCATAAGCATCGTCTAGTTCAGTCTTCATCTGTCTTTGATCTAAAAGCTTAAACATGAAAGATAAAGACAAGAAGCAACAGAAAAATGATAGCAAATCAAAGAATCCCATAAATATATATGGAATCTCATCATTAACTGAATATACGATATAAGCATTGATTCCTACTATGACGACTAATAAGAACCCGACAAATAAAATCATATATCCGGAGCTTATCATTATTTCTGAATTCTTCTTGATTTGATTTGCAAATAAGACAAAGCAGAAGAAGTAAATAGCAATATAAACAACAATATTGATTATTGTTGTAATGATAGAGAACTCACTAGCCGTAGGTAATTTTTGACCATATATTCCTATGGTAGATGAATTGCTTAGACCTGAGAAATAAAGAATAGAATTTAATCCTTGATATGCTATGTGCTGAACTAGATACGAAGCAACTGATAAGAAAGCAATAGTAGAGAAACTTTCAGCAAAACAAATCCAAGCAGCACACATGGTTAGTCCAAAGATAACAACAAACATCAATGAGGTGTACCACCAGTTATAAAAATGAATAGGATAAAAAAGTGTAAGTAATACTATGCCTAATAATGATCCACTAAGTCTCCACCAAAAATGATTTTTCCTTTTTACTTTGAAAAAGAAAAGACCTTCAGATACCAGTAATTCAAAAAGAAATACAAGTCTATAGATAAAAAGACCTGATATCTCTGGCATATTAGAGCCCTCCTTTTCCTAAGAACTTATTGAAATCTTGCATAAATTTCGCTTTTCTAGGATGGCTGATATCTAGCATTTTATTACCAACTTTAATTTGGTAACCAAAAACGCCATTTATATAATTATAGTTAACTAAAGAATAGTTATTACATCTTCCAAAGAAATCTATTTTATTCTCTTCTAGCATTTCTTCCACGCTTTTAATCGTGCCATAACTGATTTTTTCTTCTTGAGTAGTATGTATTATCATCTTATGTCCAATGATTTCTATGTATTGAATAGTGCTAGCTTTTATAAATGATTTTTCATAGTTGACTATGAAAGGTAGCAATATTTCTTGCTTCTTAGCAATCTTTTTAAGAGCTCTTTTAAATTTCATCGAAAAGACATAATAAGTCATAGGTTTGACTATGAAATCCATAGCTTCTACTTCATAACCTTCCACAGCATACTGGGCTAAATTAGAAACGAATATTATTATTGTTTCATCATCTATTTCTCTAATCTTCTTAGAGATTTCTAATCCATTTAATTCGCCTAAGTTTATATCCATAAAAATGATATCGAACTTATTTTTGGTAAAAGTGGATAAAAATTGTTCAGAAGTTTTAAACCATGTGGTGTCGACTTCGACACCTTCATTTTCTTCTTTGTATTTGTTTAAACAAGCGACGTAATTTTCATAATCTTTTTCATCATCTTCTACTTCTGCTACTCTAATCATGATGTTATTTCTCCTTGTTTTTCTTTCCCTTTAATGGATGATAGAGGAAGTATGCCCATACTCCTAGCCCACCAATCCAAATTATATTACCGGCTATTAAACCATACACCCAAGGATTTGTTTTTGTGCTATTTAGAACAGGTTTTGTGAAGATTCCTTCACCATTGTTAAATCTGGTGGAATATTCAAAAGCATTAGCTATCATGTAAATCGTGTTTTTACTAGCTTCTTTTACGCAAGTCATATAGACTGGATCATCAGTATCTAATGGCTGATAATTTGTTTCAGCAGTCAGCCATAAATCATTTCCTGCAACTATTCCGTGTTGGATATCCATGGGAGGATCTCCATATGTTGTGTAATCTGTTATAACAGCACCTCTAAATCCCCATTCATTTCTTAGAATGCTGTTTAGTAATGAGCTGTTAGCTCCGCTCCAAACCGCCCCTATTCTTCCAAAGGAAGACATAACTCCAGTGCATTTATACTTTTTTACTGCTATCTCAAAAGGCCTTAAATATATTTCTCTTAAGGTTTGTTCGCTTATCCATGTATTTAAGCCTTGAGAGTTATCGCCTAATTCTGATAATGCGAAATGTTTTATATATGTATACATTCCACCTGCTCTAGCACCTTCTATGACATTGCCTCCGATTTCTCCGCTCAAAACAGGGTCTTCAGAATAATATTCATAATTCCTACCGGAGAAAGAAGATCTATGTAGATTTACTCCTGGTGCGTACCATCCACTAACACCTGTTTCTTTTCCTTCTTTTGCCACTATATATCCTAATTGTCTTGCAAGTTGTTTATTCCAAGTTTGACCGATGATTACTTCATTTGGAAATGCTGTCCATTTAGTGGCTTCAATTGATGTGGAAGTTGTATTTAATCCGGCAGGTCCATCGTATTCATTGTATTGGGGCTTACCGATACTTTCTACGGCAATAGTTTTAAATCCAGCTTGCTTAGATAGTTCGCACATCTCTTCATAGGACATCTGATCAATCAAATCTGATAGCTCTTTTGAATTGTAATCAGAGCCTATTTTCTTAATTAAATCTTCGTTGTATTTCAATTTTGTCTCTGAGTTTTCTAATTGAGCTCTAGTTAATTTACTTCCATTTTCATCAGTGGTTAATAATAAATTATTATTGCTTTTTTGAGTTGGTAATGTTGCTATGGTTTTATCTAGTTCTTCTTTATAAGAATAGTCATTGGCTGTTTTTATTTTGTCTTTGTCTATAGTCGAATAGTCTGTAGCTTTTGGATAAGATTTATTAAAATTATCTCTCGTCAAATAATTTTGATCTATGTTGATGGAACTACCATCTATCGGTGTTGAAGCATAACTGTTTAAAGCTGTAAATCTATTTTCCACTGTATTTTCAGTAGTTGGGTCTTTGGAATAATTTATTGTTTCTTCTAAATCAAAGCTGATTGAATTTCCTAGATAATCATCCATATTTTTGATTTCATGACAATTATTCATCAGCTTGAATGTATAAGTACCTTTATCTAACTCATATCCTTTATGACCATTTTTATTCTTATCATATGCATCATAACTAGCTAGGTCATAAAGATTGAAAGATAGTTTTATGTCTTTTTGTGTTTCACCAGGATTTAATAAATCTGTTTTTTCAAATGCCACTAATTGAATTGATGATTTTTCTATTTGTCCCTTGATATATGGAGTGAAACCATATAGTTGAATCACATCCTTTCCAGCGTAGTCACCAGTATTTTTTACATCCAATGTCAGGGTTATAGTTGAATCTTTATTTATTTCAGAATTTGGATCGATGTCGACTTTTTTTAAATTCCAATCAAAAGTTGTATAGGATAATCCGTATCCGAAAGGATACTGGACTATATTCTTGTAATCTTGACTATAGTATTTCTCTTCGCACGCTGTTTCGTACCATCTATATCCAAAGTAAAGTCCTTCTTTATATGTGATTTGATACATATCTTCATTATCTTTGTTTGGAAAACGATTGCTAAAGGATGGCTCGGTTGTTAAATCGACCGGATATGTATCAGTTAGCTTTCCTGATGGATTAACTTCACCTTTCAATATCTTAGCAACTCCTATCATTCCAGATTGACCAGGAAGACCGATGCTTAAAGCGGCATCGATTCTATCATCATTTAGAAATGATAATTCCATTGTGTTTGTTGAATTGATCAAGACTATTACATCATCGAATTCCTTTTCGACCATGTTTAATAAGTCTTTTTCTTCATTACTCAATTCTAGATAATGCTTTGTGTAATCTAAGGATGAACCATTAGAATTAATCTTTTTTTGATAGTTAGGTGCTTCACCCATATTTTCACCTAGGATTCTACTTATCATCACTATGGCTGTAGATGAGAAGGATTTAGCTTTATTTATCATTTCTGATGAATATGAATCAATAGAAGGCTGAATCAATCTAAGTCTTTTATTCTTGTCATTAGAATCGTTTTCGTTGATGAAATCTCCATTATAGAAGGAATCATATTTGGATATGATTTCATTGTTTACTTCAAATCCTTCTAGTTCCAATGCATTTACTAATGTTACTTTATTAGTATCGCTTATAGGTGATGCACCAGATCCTACACCCTTTAAAACATTTCCTTGGTCACATGAATTCCAACCAAATACATTGATCGGTGTTTTATCTGAATTCATTTTTAAGGGAAGACAATTGTCTTTGTTCTTTAATAATACTGCCCCTTCTTCTTCTATCGATTGGACTAATTCGTTGGATTTAGTTGCTACATCTTTAAAATCCGATGAATCAAATCTACTCTCTTGGAAGTAATTGTTGATGGAATCTATATTTGTGCCTATGACACAGTCTAATGTAATCAATGTTAATGCCAAAGCACAAATTCCAGCAAAGTTTAATTTGAATTTATTTAATTTCATAGTGATTTCTAATAATTAACATTAAACCACAAAGAACTAAAATTATCTAGAAAGCCTTTTCTTAAAAAAGCATAAAATATTATTGATTAAAACAAAGTTAAACTCTAATAATTAGGCTCAAATTATGAAAAATAAGCTTAAAATTCAGTAAGATTAAGTTTTAAATCATTGAATTCATGTTAAATATTCTTCTTTGTTTGATTAAAAAGTTAACCTATCATCACAGGTAAGCCCTTACAGATATTTCAAGCTTATCCTTGGAGGAAAAACAATTATGAAAGCTAAGTCTATTTATGCTGTATTAGCTAGTTTGATGCTTACTACAGGACTCGTAGCTTGTGGGCCTGAAACCAACCCGACAGGTGGTAATACCGGGGGAGGTATTACATCTAGTCCTACGACACAAGCTCCTGAAGTAAAGAAAGGAACTGTTGTTTTATCATTTGATAACAATCAAGGAACTGTTACTGCTGATAAAACAAATGGCGATGTCGGTCAAACTGTAACACTCACTATCACTCCTAATGAAGGATATGAGATCGATTTAGTTAAGGTTAACGACAAAGTCCTCAGCGGTACAACATATTCGTTTAAATTAGTTGAAGGTGAAAACAATGTTGAAGTAACTTTTAAGGCAAAGGCAGTAGAACCTGAAGTAGAATACAACATCACATATACTGCTTCGGAAGATTATACTGTCACTAATTTAGCTACCAAGGCTACTAAAGGAACTAAGGTAACTTTCAATATTGCTGTTAATGATGAAAATAAAGAACTATCTTCGATTAAAGCTAATGACGTAGATTGTACATTGGAAGAAGATGGCTCATATTCGTTTGTAATGCCCGAAGGTGATGTTGCTATTGCTATCATTCTTCAAACTAAAGTCAATTTGAATCTCTCTATAACTTCTGACAAACAATCTTATAAAGAGGGTGATGGAGCTGCAGTATTGCAAGCGACATTCGGAGACGATCAAGTTGAAGGTGCTACTTATGTATGGGATGGAACTGATGCCAAGGATATCGGTGTAGTAAATCCTTTCGCAGATGATGAATCTAAACAATACTTTACACCTACCAATGTTGGAAAAGGAACAGTCAAAGTCACCGCTACAGTCGACGGAAAAGAATACAAGGCTTCTTTGAATATTACAGTAGAAGCAGACTATACCAAATATACTGAAATTAAAACTGCTGATGCGATGGTTGAGTTATTGAATAAGAAAGATGTAATAAACGGAAAGTACTGCTTAGGCGCTAACATTGACTTGGGTGGAATGCAAGTCAATGGAAGAGCAAATAATTCTACCTTTGTCGGAACTCTTGATGGAAGAGGATATACACTCTCAAACTTTGTGGTAAAGAATGATTCTTCTCAAGAGACTGATAAAGCTACTGGATTATTCTGGATGTATCAAGGTGTATTGAGAAACATTCATATCAAAGGAACAATTGACGCAGCCGGATTTAGTGGACTACTTGCAAAGGAAGTCAGTGGACCTCAAGCTAAAATTACTGATTGTTTGTTTGAGGCTAAGAATGTTCAAACTGCGGTCGATTGGACTTGGGCAAGAAATGGTGTTATTGCCTCTACACTTCAAAATGAAGCAAAGGTTGAGAATGTAGTAACTAACCTCGATGCAACTGATGCTATGTGTTTACCATTCTTTGCTTATTCATGGACTGGAACACAGGTGATGAAGAATGCATATACAAACATAGCTCATGATACTCAAAATGAGAACTATAAGCCATTTAATCCTGAAGGACGTGATATCTCAGCACAGGTTATGGAGAATATCAATCACACTCCCTTTGATTCTACTTTAGCTTCAGCCTATACAACGTTGGATTCAGCTATTTGGACTCTTGAAGATAACAAGATGCCTGTCTTGGCTCATGATAGCGAAGCACCTGAAAAGCTAGAGGCTAAGCTTACTGCTAGTGCTGATACGACTTCTCTTTCAATGAAAGAAGATGGCACAAAGACTGCAACCATAACTACTTCGTTGAAGTATTCGACTGAAACATTATCTGATTATTCTTATACTCTTGATCCTAGCGATGCTTCAGTGATTAGTGTAACCAACAATAATGATGGAACATTTGGAATTACAGCTGTAGCTGCTGGTGAAGCTACTGTCTCAGTGAGTGCAAAATTAGGAGATAAGACTTTAACTGCTGAAGCTATTACATTCACTGTTAAGTCTGCTGATGCTCCTAAATATGAAATCCCAGATGGTGCATTTGAAATTAAGGATGTAGCAACATTCAAAACTGTATTTGATAAGGGTGCTGCTTATACTACGAGAAATTTCTACTTGTCTAATGATATCGATTTGACAGGTGACGAATTGACTACCACAAAGATGATGTGGATGGCTGGTGAGTTCTCTGGAATATTTGAAGGACAAGGACATACCATCACAGGTGATATCAGTTGGGATATGTTCAACATTATCGCTGCTAGCGGTGTTGTGAGAAATGTAAATATAAAGACGAGCAATCCTATCGAAGCTAATAGAGGTCCATTAGCTCATACAAATAAAGGAACTATATCAAATGTTCATATCGATATGACTGTAGTTGAAAAACGTGCAACAAATACATTTGCTGGAATGTTCTTTTCGAACGAAGGTAAGGTTGAAGATTCTTCTGTAGCTTTCCATGTGAATACTGCAAGCAATACTATTAAATCATTTAGTAATATTGGATCTGGAACTTACACCAATTGTACTTACACAGTTGATGGAACATGGGATGGTGCTCAGAGTGCTGTAGTCGCTACTGATGGGACTACTAAAAAAGATGCTTAAAAAAAATGGAGGAATTAAATAAAATGAAATTAAATAAAATATTAGCAATTAGTTTATTGGGATTGTCTTGCTTTGGATTAGTGTCTTGTGGAAACGGAGACAATTCAAATAATGGTGGAAATGGATCTCAGACAGTACAAAAGCAAATTACTTTGACTGTTACTGGAGCAACTAAGACTGTAGTAGGTCAATCAGTGAAATTGAAGATATCAGTCAAGAACGATTCGACTAAGAGTGGATATTCGGTGGAATCTAGTGATGAGACAGTTGCTACTGTTTCAGAAACTGGTCTTATTAATGCCTTGAGTGCTGGAACAACGACTATTACAATCGCTTCTAAGGCTGATCCGTCAGTTAAGAAAGAGCTTGTATTCACAGTTTTGTCTGCTGAGGATGTTGGAGTAAAGATTGTAGCTAATAAAACTTCTGTTAAAGTTGGAGAAACAATCAATTTATCTGCTAATGTCACCAACAAGGATAAAGATGAAGTTACTTATAAATGGAGCTGCGAAAATTATAGTGGTAGTTTTGATAAGACTAATGGTGAGACTGCTAAGTTCACAACTGATAGTGCAGGAAAAGAAGTTATTAAATTGACTGCTACTATTGGGGGAGTCGAAGTGACAGATCAAGTTGAGATTGAGATTACTGAATCTTTGGATAAATATGTTAAGATTTCCACAGCAGATGAATTCAAGTCTAAGATTCTTGCTAAGAACACCATTAAAGATGACTTTATCTTAACAGCTGATATCGATTTAGGTGGAATGGAAATCAATGGAAATGGTGATACTAGAAAGTTAGTTGGAACTTTAGATGGACGTGGTCATAAAGTATCTAATTTCTCTATCATATCTTCTGAGAACAACGATGCTGGACATAATAACTCTGGAATGTTCCAAGAAGTCAGCGGAACAATTAAGAATCTTGAAGTCGATGGAACATTGACTAAAAACAGTTTAGGTTGGGGTACAGCTATTCTTACGAATATTCTTTCTGGGACTGTCGAAAATTGCTTATTCAATTCAGTTCAGTCATTCAATAACGGATCAGCTAGTTGGTTCGCTTTCGGTGCTTCTATTTGTGGTGTTTTGAAGGAGAGTGCAACTGTTAAGAGCTCTGTTGTAAATGTCTCTGGTGAAGGTAAAGATGTCCATATGGCAATATGTGCATATCCAGCAGGTGGATCCGTTAGTGATGGAACACAACCGGGATTTGCTCCTTCTAAACAGACCTTTACTGTAAGCGGAATATACACGAACCAAAGCTCGGATTTGGCTTATGGAAGTGCATGGGAGTGGGGTGGACCTATTGAAGATACATCCGGAATTCATACTGATGTTGATTTCTCTACGGCCAAAGCAACTACATATTCGGACTTATCAGCAAATTCTTGGAATTTAGTAGATAATACTATGCCAACATTGAAGACTTTAGCGGTAGAATAATAGTCGCAAGTTCGATATTCTTAAATCACTAAATCTTATACTATTTTCGAACTTGAAAAAAGAGAGCTTATGTGCCAATGTCACTAACTTAAGGCGACATTGATATTATCTGGCTGAATGGCTACTGAAA
>ERZ780014.651-NODE-651-length-13998-cov-6.50513_pt1 | contig 13998 bp, 9 predicted proteins | sample MGYA00511929_ERZ780014 | MGnify/ENA primary metagenome ERZ780014 (study PRJEB29588, sample SAMEA2155132) | human gut metagenome | biome: human gut; feature: human-associated habitat; material: faeces | place: Denmark | collected 2008/2010 ...
TCATATCCAATTTATCTTTGGGATTGAAGACCAACTCATTTTGTCCTATAACCCTTTAAAGACACTAATGTAAAAGGCCGTGCATTTAGCTGCACAGCCTTTTTATATTGCTTCAGTTTTTATTTTCCCTATCCCAATATTCCGTTTCCATACCGATTACGGAGGAATTAAAGACAGGATTTTCAGATTCCCTATAATTCTTCGTAGCTTTCATCACATAGCGGAAACCTATATAAAGCATAGGGATATTGCAATATACGATGATGATATTTCCCAAATCGGAGAACGCCCACAAGTTGGACAGGTCATAGCCCGCAATATTGCAGAATATGCCAAAGGCGGCAACAAAAACACCCAGCCCGCGGATAAAGTGGATAAAAGGACGGGAACTGGAAATACGATTTGCAGAAATTTCTGAAAAGGTAATAAATCCGATAACACAAGTATAAGCAAAAAGGCAGAAACAGACAGACACCAGAATCATGACAAGTTCATTCAATCCGCCCGGTGTCATGGAGCCGATAGAAAGAAGAAATTTCGGATATGTTCCCGCTGCCTTCCACGCTTCCGGTTCCATAGCCCACCGATGAGCCATAATAACGATAAAACCTGTCATAGTACAAATCACATGCGTATCAAGGAATACACCAATGGCAGAAATGATTCCCTGTTCACAGGGATGTTTTGCTTCTGCCGCAGCCGCAGGCATCGTGATAGTCCCCTGACCGGCTTCATTGGACATAAGGCCACGCTTTACACCCTGCATGAGAACCGTACCGAAGGCTCCCCCAAAAACAGCTTCAGGTGTGAAAGCCCCCTTAAAAACTGCGCTGAAGAAATAAGGGACATTATCTAAGTTAATCAGAATCAGGGACACCACGGTCAATACATAAATCACCGCCATGACAGGAACAAGTTTATTGCTGACCGCGGCAATACGGCGGATTCCCCCGAAAGCCATGACAGTGACCAGTACAATAACAACAAGGGACACCACGTAGTAGAAAATGGACTGCACAGGAATAGTGCTTCCTGAAAGAATACTTCCCATGGCTCCGACGGAAGACACGACATTAAAGCCCTGTGCAGGCAGGCACATCATGGCATACACGATATAAACCAGTGACAATGCCACACCGATCCACACTTTGTTCCCGCAGAGACGCCGTGCGTAGAAAGGAAGACCTCCAACAAATTCTTCCCTCCGTTTTTCCTTGAATATCTGCGCCAGGGTACTTTCCGTGTAAGCAGTCGCCATACCGAAAAATGCGGATACCCACATCCAGAAAAGCGCCCCCGGGCCGCCGGCAGCAATCGCTCCGGTCACTCCAATAATATTTCCCGGCCCCACACGCATGGCCGTACTCAGACAAAAAGCAGCCAATGGGGAAATCCCCGTACGGATACTGTGATTGTCCATAAGCGTACGTACGCCCCGACTGAAACACTGAATCTGTATAAAGCCGAGTCGGAAAGTGAAATACAGACCGGATCCTACAAGAACGATAATGGCAAGCGAAAACTGTCCCAAAAGAGGGATTGCTTTCCAAAAGCCGAACATCTTAGGAAAGTCCCAGAAGAAATCAGACACCGGTGTGACGAAAGAAAGTACGGCATTCACTGCCGCAAATAAGCCTTCCATGGTAAATCCTCCCGTAAAGAGGAAAACGATTCCCTCAACGAACCTGTCGCAGAATCGTCTCCAAAATAGATTTCTGAACTGCCCTCAATACTTACTGCTTTGCTCCCGCCGCTTCTATGGCTGCTGCCAGTTTCGCCGCAAGGCCTTTCATCTTTGCCTTGGATACGGAACAAACGGCAAGACGGATTCCTTTCTTCATGGGAACAAGGAATACATTATCCTTTTCGAGGCAGCCGCATACTTTCTGTGCACCTTCCAGCGGAATCGTGATGAAGAATCCGGAAATATAAGGAACAAACTTCACGCCAGCTTCTTTTGCTTCCTCCATGAAGATAGCCGCTCTTTCCCCAATCAGTTTGAAATATGTATTTCTTTCCGCATCCAGCCTCGCCACCCTCTCGGAATCGCTGCAAATATCAATCATTACATTCTGGGCAGCACTATTGCAGTTCGACCAGGTTGCACGGCTCGCATACTGATTGATGTCTACAAACTCCTTTGCCACATCAGCATCGGAAGTAATGCCGATCATCGCCCCCTGGCGCTGGCCGTAAAGAGTAAACCCTTTGGACAGGGTGTAGGCCACGATGGTTAAAATATTTTTGGGAAGCCCGCCAAACACTTTGAAAAAGCGGCGGCATTCCTGCCTTTTTCCGCTGTAATCGAGATAAGCCACATCAGGGACAAGAACCGCATTCTTATCTTTTCCTTCCACAGCATTTTTCAGCACATCCACCACCGCCTGCCACTCTTCCACACTCATGCAGTATCCGGTGGGATTATTGGCGATGCCGTTAAGGATGATGACAATATTTCTCTGGCGTGTCAGAATATCTTCCACTTTTTCCCTGAAAGCATCCACATTGAAATGACCGTCTTCTGTAAGGAATCGGAATGAAACAACCCTGCGGTCCGGATAGTCAATCAAAGAATCATAAGCGCCCCAATGCCAGTCGGTAATCAAAACTTCATCCCCATCAGCAGAATAATTATGGATGGCATGATGAAGTGCGCCTGTACCGCCCGGAGTCGCACAGGCATTAATGTATCCGTCCGGCCGGGACTCTCCGAAGCACTGGTCAATGCAGCTTTCCAGGAACTTTTCATATCCCTGAATAGGCGCATACGCGATAATCTGCCGGGGCGACAGCCTTGCATAGGCTTCCTTTACCACCTCAAGCTCCACTAAATTTCCGTCTTCATCAAGAATGGATCCTACAGTCCCGTTAATGACTTTATCTTTGCCGATTTTATCAGCCAAAGCCACGGCCCTGTTATTTGCCGCAAAAATATTGTCCTGCGCGCTTTTCCCCCGCGCCTGCGGTGCTGCTACACTAAACATACGATCTACCCCTTCCAAACTGCTCATCGCTGTTACGCCACGACTTTCATATGTTAAAGATACAAATTTATTTTACCATCATGGAAAATACGCTGCAATAAATAAGACAGTACATAAGGAATTTTATTCCCTTTACCACCTACAATTGAAATGAACACCGACCCCGTAAAAACTGACGACATTGTCTCATGCGCGGACAGATAAATGATTTTCGGAAGACGCGCTCCACTTCTTCCAATGGGATGAAGAGAAACCGACAAGCGCAAAACCGTCTGGGCAGGTTTCCCTGCCCAGACGGTCGGCTTGCTTGCAAAATAGGGAGTTCACGTGGTCAATTCCACAGAATCCATCAATTCTCCCTATCCTTTAAATGGTAAAGCTATCGTACCATGAAAAATTCTTTCCGCCAACAGAGGATTTGCCCCATCTGCCTTTGTTCCCTTTTCCCACGCGATATGCCTGCCATACTATTTATCATTACAATCTGTCTATTCCCTTTATACCAAGTCAGACTGTCTGCCGTTTTTTAGAATCTGTGGGAATAAGAAAGTCTCCAGTTAAAGGGAAGTTCCAGATTGCCGTAACGGTTTGCGTAATTCTTGTGATCCAGAAGGTTGTTTAAAGTCAGGGAAACTGTATCCCGCGGAGTCACGTCATAAATCGTATTCCATGTCAGACGGATACGAGACGGCACATCCCCATAAGGGGAGTAGTATTCACGGTCACCGAGATATTTGAAGGTCATCGTACTCCGTACTTTATCCGCACGGTATGTAAGCGCAGCAGCTATATCAATACGGCCCGCATCCTGCTCCCATTTCGAATTCTTCTTCGAGGGATCCCTGATTTCCGGATTGCCATACCCCAGCCCCAAAGAATAATCCCAATGGGCATTTACGGTTCTTGCAAATTCCGCTTCCACGCCGGTATTTCTGAACTCTCCTTTATTGATAGCATACTGGAGCCCTGTCAGAGGATCTTTATCAGACCAGCCAAGCTTGTTATCAAAATCCATATGGTACACAGCAAACTTCAAACTGCTTTTATCCCCGATAAGCTTTTTCACACCGGTTTCATAAGTCCAGCCTTTTTCAGGCTTCAGCCCGCCGACAGCAGCCTTGTTATTAAAATAAGCATCAACGGTCGGCATCTGGAAAGCGCGCCCCACATTGATATACCACGATGTGGTGTCATTGATTTTATATAGTGTCTGGAACTGGGGATTAATAATCCGCTGATCATCAAAAGGATCGTCGATCACTTCCCCGCGCAGTCCGACCGTCGTGCTGAAACGATCATTAAACGCATGATCCCACGACAAATACAACGCATTGTTCATGCGGTGCGCCTTGTTTGATGATTTAACAAGGCTCGTATAATCCTCACGCTTGAAGCTGTATCCCGTGATCAAGGTATCCCTTTCGCCAAGTTTCCATTCTTTCTGCACATCGGCAATATAACTTTCCAGATCGGCAGAGGCAGATATTCTGGCATTCTTTACATGGTCCCAGCCGTCCGCCTGACGATAGTTGTATCCGAGCGTCGCCTTGACTCCATTGTCTTTTCCCTGATAGTACAATCCCGTAGTTATACGCCTGTCCTGATAGGTATAATCATACTTTACAGGCCTTCTTCCCGTTTTGATGCCGCCTCTTGTAATAGTGCCATCCTGAAACATGAAATTGAAAGACAACTCATCTGTCAGCTTGCCTGCAACAGCGGCACGGTTTTTTTGTCCTTTCCCGATCCACCAGTCAATACTGGATCCGCGGGGAAAATCATTGGCACGTGTATAGTCGTCGGAATATTCCTTCGACAGGCTCACCAGCAAACGGTCGCCTGCATAAGTTACACCGAAATCCTTATAATAATTTCCCACGGTTCCTTTGAGAGAAATCCCCTGTTTTGCCTGCCCAGGCTTTTTCGTAATGATATTCACCACGCCGCCCATCGCTTCGCTGCCGTACAGAGTTCCTGCCGCGCCTTTGATGATTTCTACCTTCTCAATCATTTCGACAGGAATCCCGTCAAGAGAATTGTAATTCTTCAGATTCATGGGGATGCCGTCCACCATGACAAGAGTGCCCCTGTCATAACCACGGATAACCGTACGTCCCGAACTGAAACCGAAATCCTGCCCGCCGTCGCCATAACCTGTACTGGTAAGACCTACCTGGCTTTCAATGATATCAAAAGCATTTTTATAACCTGCTTCCTCAATCTTCTTAGCGGTGACCACCGTTTCCGTCGCAGGTGTTTCTATTTCTGTCGTTTCCATCCTCTGTGCCGTAACAACCACAGGATTCAGCGTGTAAACCTGATCTGCTGCCGCAGCTCCACTCCAGCCCGCCAGTGACAGCAGTACTGCCCCTGCCAGTAATTGTTTTTTCTTCATCATCATTCCTCCTCTGATAATATTTTTTCCCATACCGCTAAATGATTTGCCGCACCCCATCCTTTCGCGTCAGCCAATAAATATAAAAACAATATATCTATCATCTTATATTATTTACTTTACATAATCATATGTCAATAATAAAAAATATTTTCTTCATAACAGACTTATTCCTCAAAAAGAAAAGCCATGCACACGTACAGCTTTCTCAATTCTCACATCAGAATTTATATTCTACCCCTGCTAGGAAGTTACGTCCTAAGTTGTAGAACGTGGAGGAAGACGAAGAAATGATGTCATGCCGGTTAAACAGGTTATCAATATTCAGGAAGAAACGGGCATTTTCATTTGCCTGATAAGAAAAGTTCAGGTCAGTGAAGAACTGGCTCTTGAAAGATTTGTACGGCGTGTAGTCACGGATACGTTTCCCCAAGTAAGCAAACTCAAAAGCGCTTGTCAGCTTGCCGGTTCGGTAAACGATGCCGCCGTTCCACTGCACTTTGCCGTAATAATCATGCCAGTCCCCCGTTGTACCGCCGGCTTTCCTTTCCTGCTTCTCCGGATGCCCGAAAGTCAGTCCCGTGTGGTAGGATAGGTTTTCATTTTCATTTCTTGTCCATTCGAGTTCAATACCGGTATTTCTTACATCTTCATTGGCATATTTGATATCTCCCACTACACCTGCGCCGACTTTTGCTTCCAGGCTGTCCTTGATTTTGTAGTGGAATGCGGCCAGGCGCCAGGATGACTTGCCTATATTTTTCTTTGCGCCGATTTCATAGTGGGTTCCTGTCTGCGGACGAAGTCCCGGAGAGGCGATGACATTGCCGCCGCCATAAAGCTGTTTGAAAGTCGGCATCATGAATGACTTTCCCGCCTTGGCATAAATCATGGTATCTTCACTCAGATCATGCATAAGAACCAGTTCGGGCGTAAATTTGTCATACTTGTTTCCTGCATCATCTTTTGCAACCCAGGTCTGGCGAAGATTCAGGTTCGCCCTTGTCGCCCCGGTGAAATCGTATTCCAGCTGTCCATAAAGAGAGTACATATTGCGCGCATAGTGATAAGTATTTCCATCGACAACGTCCGCCATGTCCCTGCGGAAATCACCGCCGATAAGGACGGAACCCTTATCAAAATGCCAGCGGTTGGACAAATTGAACCCAATGGTCTCATCATTATTTTCTGTCTTTGTGAAAATCCGCTTGTCGGGGTCATATCTTCCCCTTTTCGCGTAAGGCGCTACTTCCGTTTTGCTCTTACCGGTGGACATATCTCTCTTATGATAGTAAAAATCCGCTTTCAGGTCATCCTTATCATAATGAAGCCCCGCCACGTTTTCGCGGGTCTTGTAAATCATATCCTGGCCGGGCTGCCCTTTATTCTTTCCGTTGCGTCCATCATAACGGTATACATAGTGGCTGTTGTTCTCCGAGTACGCATGGGTAAAATAAAGACCATCAGTGATATTGTAACGCCAGTCTACATAATTATGCTCAGCACGGATGATATTGTAATACATCCCTGCCGGACGGCCGCCGTCAGGATGGGAAATATGATCTACTTTCCCCATGTGGTCATAGGAATAAGTAATCCCGAATTTATCCCCTGCCTGCGCGCTGACTGCATAGTTCTGCTGTCCATAGTTGCCAAAGCCCGCTTTTACCTTGGTATCCCTTGTCCCTTTGGTGATGATATTAATAACACCACCGCTGGCTTCTGAACCATAAAGAACCGCACCGCCTCCGCGGACAATTTCTACTTTTTCCACGGAATCGGAAGCAATATCCTGAAGACTGTACATGCCGCTCTGATTCATCGGAACACCGTTCACAAGAACGAGCGTGCCTTTTTCAACACCACGGATGACCGCCTTTGCCGTCATTGTCCCCTGGGAGAGACCGCGGGGCCCCTGGCTGCTGGTAATAATACCTGTGGAGAACTTGAGCGCTTCCTGCATATTGGCGGCTCCGGTTTCACGAATCTGTTTATCCGTGATAATCTCCACCGCTGCCGGCGTTTTTAATTCTTTCGTATCTGTACGTTCCGCCGTGACAATGACGGGATCCAAGGTATAGATCTCCGCCGCATCTGCTGCACTCCATCCTGCCAGCACAAGCAATAAAGCCCCTGCCAGCGCCGTGTTCTTTTTCTTCATACTTTTCCTCCTCCGGCTGCGAAAAGCCGATTTTCCCAAACAGCTTCCCCTAACCAATAAATGAAATTCTATATCATTGATTTCCGGCAAGGCTTTCCCATGTTTCGCCTGCGAAAATGAAATGAACGAAAAAACAAGAGACTCTCCCTTCTCTGATTTGTGGATCTGTCCTCTTAAAACGTTTTTCCCCCTGTCAGCGCATTAATTCTTTTACAGGAAGATTTCTTATATTATCTGCACATTCATAATAATTTGTCAATAAATTCGTTATGTATCCTTCAGTAATTATCATCACGCTGTCTTAAAATCCTTTTATTTCTCTTACCATTCGTAAAAATATATTTATTTACCTGTAAAACAATCAAATTCCACTCCGGAAATACATCTGTAAACCAATTTTACTCATACAAAAACCGGCTCTTTATAAAGCCGGCTTTCACATTTCCATAACATTTAGGCAAAAAGTTCATCAGGCAGGACTTTATTCTTTCCTTCTTCAATGGTAAAGATAGAAGCGAGAAGTTTTTTCGTATACGGGTCTTTTGCCAGTGTCAGATCGCGAATCGTTTCTACCACTTTCCCTTTCTGCATGACTATGATTTTGTCACAGAATGTATTGGCAAGGGCAAGATCATGACAGATAAAAAGATAGGCTACCTGTCTTTCCCGCTGAAGCCGGGTAAGGAGTTCGATCACGGTTTTCTGTACGGACATATCCAGTGCCGAGGTCGCTTCATCACAAATGATGATTTCCGGTTCCAGTACCAAAGCTCTTGCGATGGCGATACGCTGCCGCTGTCCGCCTGACATATTATTGGCATAACGGTCAGAAAATTCCTCCGGAAGTTCTACCAGCCGCAGCATTTCCCTTGCTTTCGCATCAACTTCACTGTTCTTTATCATGCCGAAGTTTTTCAGCGGTTCGCAGATAATATCGCGGACGCGCATTTTCGGATTGAACGCGGTAGAAGGATCCTGGAAAACCATTTGTATTTTCTTACGATGCTGCCGGAGTGCTTCCCCCTTTAAACGAGTAATATCCTCTCCGTGGAAAATAATCTTCCCTGCAGAAATATCGTATAGACGGGTCAGCATCTTAGCCACGGTAGATTTGCCCGAGCCTGATTCCCCTACGATACCGACTGTCTCAGCCTTATGCACAATGATATCCACACAGTCGCAGGCTTTGAGGACTTTTCCTCTGCCCAAGTCAAAGTTCTTACAGATATTGTCTATATGAAGTATTTCTTCTCCGCCTTTCATGCTGTTGTCTTACCTCCTAAGCTGGGAACCGCCGCCAGAAGCATTTTTACATAATCGGTTTTCGGATGGTAAATAACTTCTTCCGCTTTCCCGTATTCCACCACTTCGCCATTTTTCATCACCATGATATTATCCGCCATGTAAGCGGCGACACCCATATTGTGGGTAACGATGATAATGGCAATGTTCATATTTTTACGCACTTCCATCATTTCTTTGACAATGGTCGCCTGTGTCGTCACATCAAGAGCCGATGTCGGCTCATCAGCCAGGAGCAGTTTCGGATGGAATGACATGGCCATGGCGATACCGACACGCTGCCGCATGCCGCCGGATAATTCATAGGTATAACTTTTCAAAACCTGTTCCGGATCGGGAAGCCTGACCATTTCCAGCATAGAGATCATCCGATCATGGGCTTCTTTTTCATCAGTCAGCCCATGAACCGCCAGAAAGTCCCGATACTGCCTTCCGATCGTATGGATGGGATTCATCATGGCGCCGCTGTCCTGGAAAATCATAGACACGTCCGTGCCGCAAAGGCTTCTGTGCATTTCCGCTGTCTGCTTCTGCGTATCCTCTCCATTGAGAATAACCTGTCCTTCAGCAATATGCCCTCCGCCGGGAAGAACATGCTGGATGGCACGGATAACCGTAGTTTTCCCTGACCCTGACTCTCCTACGATAGCCAGAACCTGCCCCGCATCCAAATCGAAAGATACATGGCGGACCACAGGGTCGCCTTTTCCATAGGCGATTCCTAAATCTCTTACCTGTAATAGCATGGGAATATCTCCTCATAATAAATTCAATTGAAATGGAAACAGAAATTCGATACAGCATGGCAACGGCCGGACAAAAACGGTCTGTACCGAATTTCCATCCCCATTTCAGAGGAAGGAAAGCCGCTTCTCCGCTGCCGGATATATGACAGTGGAGAAAAGGCATATTTCACTATAGAAATTACTTAGCCGGAGTAATGTCTTTAGTTACCCAGTAATAGTCACACGGATAAATATTGGCATTCTGGACAGACTTGTTGCTGACCATATTGGTCTGCGGATAGCCGAAAATCAAAGCAGCAGCGTCATCCTGGACAATTTTTTCCATTTTAATGATGATATCTCTGCGCTTAGCGGGATCAAATTCAGATGCCAGCTGATCAGACAACGCATCATATTCAGGGTTGCTGTATCCGGAACCGTTCTGCGGATTGCTGCCGTCTACATTGGTCTTCCAGTACTGGTTGACGAATACTTCCGGATCCCCTGCCTGTTCGGTCAGGATATTGGAAATCAGGAGGTCATACTCCCCGCGGACACCGATGCCATCCAGTACGTTATAGTCTACATTCTTCAGGTTGATCTTGATGCCGACTTTCTTCGCATCCGACTGGGTAGCTTCCGCATACAACGGAAGTTCCGCACGGCCGGAGTAGAAAATGAAATCCAGCTCCAGATTCTTGCCGTCCTTATCCACAAAGCCATCTCCGTCGCTGTCTTTCCATCCTGCTTCTTCCAGCAGCTTCTTGGCGCTTTCCACATTGTATTTATCCGGATACGCCTTCATCAATCCGTCGAAGTCATAATCCAGGGATGGCGGAAGCATCGGACCACCAGCAATAAAGGTATCTTTCAGCAGCACCTTGGCATAGGTTTCACGATCCAAAGAGCGAAGCAGCGCCTGACGGACTCTCTTATCCGCCAGCGGTTTTCCTTCCTTGACACTCATACGGGCAAGAACATCGCGGATAGAAGAAATGGAACTGATATTGAATTTATTCTTATCCTGGAACAGTGCCAAGTCGCCGGCAGCCACATTGACCGCTATATCGATTTCGCCTTTCTGGAGTGCCATAGCACGGGTATTCGGATCATCAATGGTATTAATGACTAAGTGTTTGAACGGCACCGCAGCATAGTAGTTCGGGTTTGCATCCAATTCACATTTTGCCTTGGAGAATGATTTAACCATGTATGGGCCGGTACCGATCGGTCCCTGTTTAGCAAAATCTACTTTCCCATCGGAATCGACATCAACGATAATGAAGAGCGGATCCCCCAGAATGCCGGGAAGTGTGGCAATCGGTTTTTTCGTATAAATAGTGACATTCTGTCCATCAGCAGTGATGTGATCCAGTTCAAACATGGCCTTTGCACGGGGAGCCTTGGCAAAAGTACGTTCAATGGACTTCTTAACCGCTTCGCCGGTAACCGGTGTGCCGTTGGAGAACTTGATATCCTTGATTTTGAAAGTCCAGGACATCTTATCATCAGATACCTTCCAGCTTTCAGCAATCCACGGTTCCGCATTCATTTTGGAATCAAAATGGACAAGGCATTCACCGATGCCGTAGCGCATAACCTGCCAGCCAAAATAATTGTCGGTCGGTTCCAGGCTGTCTGCAAAGTTGGTAATACCTACGGTCAAAGTGTCTTTCGGTCCTTTGGAGGCAGACTTGTCTCCGCCGCCGCAGCCGGCAAACGCGACTGTCATAAGAGCTGCTGCTGCCAATGCGGCGCCTTTCTTGTAAATAGATTTCATGGATCTAACGCTTCCTTTCTTAAAACAAAATATAAATTAGGCAAAACCTGTTACATATGCAGAACGGCGGCAAAAGCCATCCCTTCTGATAGGAACCATATTGATCAGTCCTGGCGCGGATCCAGGACATCCCGGAGAGAATCTCCCCACAGATTGAAAACGACAACGGTTATAAAAATAGCAAGCCCCGGGAAAATCATCAGCCATGGAGCGGTCTGCAGCTGCTGGCGTCCTTCATTCAGCATAAGGCCCCACTCCGGCGCCGGAGGCTGGCTGCCGAACCCAAGGAAAGATAATCCCGCCAATTCCATCATCATAGCACCGATATCTGCCGCCGCAGTGATGACCATCAGGGGCAGAATGTTGGGCAAAATGTGCGTCCAAAGAATGTGCGGCGCAGAGCCTCCGCTTACAATAGCAGCATCGACGAAATCACGCTTCTTAATTTTCAGGACCATACTTCTTGAAAGACGGGCATACTTCGTCCATGTCACACAAAGCATGGCAATCATGGCATTCACAAGACTGCCTCCCAGAATACCGGCAATAGCGATGGCAAGAATAACGCCGGGGAAAGAAATCATCATATCCGCAAACCGCATGATGACCGTATCCACAATACCGCCAAAATATCCGGCAATGACCCCCAGGAATGTACCTACCACAAAAATAAGGAATACCAGGAAAAGTACGCTCGTCAGGGAATAGCTGGCCCCATACAGGATACGGGACAGTACGTCACGTCCCAGCTTGTCCGTCCCAAAAAGATGCGCTGCAGACGGAGCCGCGTTGGCATCCCGCATGACCGCTTCCAGCGGATTATAAGGAGCTATCACCGGGGCCAGAACCGTAATCAGTATCAAGAGAAGCACCAGCAAAGAAGTAATGCGAAAGGCCTTATTTTCTTTAAATCCTTTAATCAGGTTTTCCATTGGACTATTGACCTGCCTTTCTCAATCTGGGATCCAGGTGGTTGTAGGACAGATCCACCACCAAATTAATGACCATGTACATGAAAGCAATCCAAAGGACAACCGCCTGCACGGTTTGGAAATCACGGTATGTAATGGCCTGTACCACCATGAAGCCAAGCCCCGGCCAGGAAAATACAATTTCTACCACGGCCGCACCGCCCAGAAGAGAACCGAAAGCGAGCCCCAAAAGCGTTATCAGAGGAAGAAGCGCATTGGGAAGAACTTCCTTCCATAAGATGTGAGACTCAGAAAATCCTCTTGCCCGCGCGCCCATGACATAGTCCTGCCGTAGTTCTTCCAGCACAGTCGCGCGAACCTGCCTCGTATACTTCGATGCCATGACTACGCCGAGCGTCACCATGGGAAGAATCAGATTTTCCACAGAAACATCGCCGCCAACGATAGGAAATAGATTCAGCTTTAAAGCAAAAATCCACAGAAGCATAAGCCCCATCCAAAAATTAGGTACAGATACCCCCGCAAAAGTAAAGCCACGGATGATGTAATCGGCCCAGGTATTCTGCTTAACTGCCGTATATATTCCCAGTGGAATGGCAAACAAAAGCATAAAAACGGAAGAAGCAAGCGCAAGAATAACCGTAGCAGGCAAAGCTTCCAGAACCGCATCCAACACGGGCTTCTTCATCATAAATGAAAATCCGAAGTTTCCGTGAAGCACCCGTCCGAGCCAGCTCAGATACTGCATGAGGAACGGCTGATCCAGTCCCAGTTCATGGCGAAGCGCATCAATTTCCACCTGGCTGACCACGATATCTTCATTCCCCGCGATCATCTGGCGGACAGGATCTCCCGGTGCCAGCATAACCAGGCAAAATGTAATAAAACTGATTCCCAAAAGGACGAGAACCATCTGCCCAAGACGCATAGCAATTTGTTTGTTTGTCACACCTATCATCTCCACGTTGGCAAAATAAAAGCACGAATCGGGGAATCATTGATTCATGCCAAAACAAGGTAATTCAAATACCCTGATATTTTCCTTTAAGCTGTACCCCTGATTTGCTCCCCAAAGCGACATTGATACTTTACACACTTTTTGATATACACATTATATCACAATATATTAACATTGCAATAAAAATCCATAAATGTTTGCCGAACCTGCAGCTTACAGCCTATCCGATACATATCATTTGCCCATAGCATATATACCCCTATATGTATGCTAAATTATATTTTAGCCTTACTTAATCCATAAAATATTTTTTATCTGTGTACAAGCAGAAAATTCCCTGCAGATGCAGACTCATTCCCTTGTCTGCCCTTACGCATATTGAGTTCGATCTTTATATTTCTTATAATGAAATGAAAAAGGATTTAATGTAAACAGGAAATGCATAGGAGGAACCATGGATCTGGATAAAATTTGCCGGGCTTTTAAAAGAAACCGATTCGACTGCACCATTTTCGAAACGGCATCAGCTACAAGCTAAATATTCTTTTACGGTTTGAGTCATTACGGCGAGCGAGTATCCTCAGCCGCACTACGTGCGCCAGCTCCTTATGGATAAGGAGCCCCGCTGCATTCCATTTTCCTTTTTAAAGTATTTAATGCGGACCGGTATTTAGGAAAGAGTTCTAACGGTAAGAATAGGGATTGGGTAAGCCTCCTTGTTTATAAGGAGGTGGCCGGCGAAGCCGGACGGAGGATACTGG
>ERZ780014.679-NODE-679-length-13615-cov-6.43842_pt1 | contig 13615 bp, 9 predicted proteins | sample MGYA00511929_ERZ780014 | MGnify/ENA primary metagenome ERZ780014 (study PRJEB29588, sample SAMEA2155132) | human gut metagenome | biome: human gut; feature: human-associated habitat; material: faeces | place: Denmark | collected 2008/2010 ...
ATCCAATTTATCTTTGGGATTGAAGACCAACTCATTTTGTCCTATAACCCCACTTCAACATCATTACCGCCATGTGGCGTCCGGTTCTGCCTGCCGCTTTTCTGTAAGAATAAAACAAATCATTCCTGCAATAGGTACAGATGCCGCAGTCTTCAATATTTTCCGGCAAGATCCCTGCCCGCTCTATAAGTATACGGTTCGCCAGCGGCAGATCGATGAGAATCTTCCCTTCTCCCTTAGGTGCCGAAAGCCTCTTCATTTCTTCTTTATCAAATATCTTTTCAAAAGCTTCCACCACATCTTTTTCCACTTCAAAGACGGATTTACCGATAGCCGGTCCGATCCCCGCTTTTATATTCTTCGGCTCGGCGCCATAACTTTCCTGTAAATGACGCACCGCTTCCCCTGCTATATTTCCTGCCGTTCCCCGCCATCCTCCATGCGCCACCGCAATGGAAGACGTCACGGGGTCATAAAAAAGGAGCGGCGTACAGTCGGCATAATTCAGTCCGAGGGGCACGTTCTTTTCGTTGGTGTACAAGCCGTCGCACGCCGGAATGGCGGAAGTGAAATCCTGCGCGCCGCGTCCGCAGTCCGCCTTTCCCACCTTCTCCATATGGATGCCGTGAACCAATGCGCAGTTCACCAGCCTTTCGGGAATAATGCCGAGGACATCAAAGAAGCGTTTCCGATTTTCTCTGACTTTTTCCGGCGCATCATCCGTAGAAAACCCCATATTGAGCGAATGGTATGCCCCTGTACTGACTCCTCCGTTCTTTGTAGACACGGCTGCTATCAGATTCTCATTTTTAAAAACATCAAAAGTGAGGAAAGATACGCCGCTTTTCGTTTCAATATGCATATTTTTTCCCTCATTCATAAAAGGTTCCATATCCGCAGGTACAGGCGCAGTGAACTTCACCGCTTCTCCCGTTTCGGGATGGGTGAGAGTGACTGTATGCGCATGGAGTGCCTGGCGGCTTATCAAATCATGATTCCCGCCATACAAATCATCACCTAAAAGCGGTGTCCCCATGTACCGTGCATGGACACGGATCTGATGCGTCCGTCCGGTGAGAAGATGGAGCTTTAAAACGGTATAGTTGTCCCCGTGGCGGAGAACAGTATATTCCGTCCGCGCGGGTCTGCCGTCTTTCCGTACCGTCCACTCAATAATGCTTCCCTCTTTCCTCCCGATAGGCGCGTCGACAATGCCGAACTCTCCGGGAATATAACCGCCTGCCACGGCGATATACTCCCGATGTATAAGATCATGGGAACGGGTCAGCGCATACTGCGCTTTCGCCGACTTGGCGACTACCACCACCCCTGTCGTATTTCTGTCCAGGCGATATACAGGATGGATCCCCGATTTTTCTCCCTTCTTTTGGAAATATCCCGCTACCGCATTCACCAGGGTATCATGGATTCCTGCATTCGTAGGATGGATAATCATTCCTGTTCCCTTGTTCACCACAAGAAGAGTATCGTCCTCATAGAGAATATCCAGGGGAATATCAGCAGGCACAATGTCTGACGATTCATCCCACACCAAACGGACGCGGTCTCCTTCATGAAGAACGGTTTTCGCATTATGAATCCGGGTACCGTTCAGCCAAACCTCCCCGTTCCATTTTATCCGTTTCCATAAAGCGGAAGAAAATCCTTTATGCCCCCGTATAACATCACGCAAATGGCGCCCCTCATCAAACGCATCCACTTCAAAATCGATTTCCATAGCCATCACATTCCTATTACACATTTTTTCTATTTTACCATGAAACATGGACTCCACAGTAAATAAAAGAGGCCACAGAAAAAAATTCCATGTACCTCTCCCATTTTTAATAAATAAATTCCCACGCTTACTCTTTCAGCGCCGCCACGCCTGATTCCAGTACCTTGCCCACACTTTCGCGGAACACTAGAGAACATCGGCTGTCTCTCGGCGTTTCGTCACGGTTGATCATAACCAGGGAGTCGCCTTGGAAATAATCCACATATCCCGCCGCCGGATAAACCACCAGACTCGTCCCGCCGATAATCAGCATATCCGCGCGGGATATTTCATCAATCGCGTCTTCAATCGTATTCCTGTCAAGCATTTCCTCATAAAGCACCACATCCGGCTTGACTACGCCTCCGCAGCCGGGACAATGGGGAACCGGACTGCAAAGTTCCATAAATTTCTCCATGTCGTATATTTTGCCGCATTTCTGGCAGATATTCCGCAGTACTGAACCGTGCAGTTCAATGACTTTTTTACTTCCCGCCTTTTGATGAAGCCCGTCAATATTCTGCGTCACCACAGCAGATAATTTCCCCATCTTCTCCAGTTCCGCCAGCGCCGTATGCGCCCGGTTCGGTTCCGCTTCCAGCATCATGCCCTCCCTCTCTTTGTAGAGGGTGAAAAATTCCACGGGATGCTCCGCATAAAAATGATGGGAGAGCATTTCTTCCGGCGACCAGGGAAGCTCCGTCTTTTGGCGGTACAACCCGCCTTTCCCACGGAAATCGGGAATATCCGACTCGGTAGACACTCCCGCGCCGCCAAAGAATACGATCCGGTTATGACTTTTCAACATTTCGATAAACTCTTCCATAGGCGCCATGAAAATTCTCCTTTCTCTGCTGTCCATTTTCTTCATTGTACCTGTTTCTTTCCCATTTGACAAAACGGAGAAAAAAGAACTACTATTTCCATAATATAAGGAGGTTACTATGAGCAGACTCACTTTAGAAAAAGCAAAGGAAATACTGAAAAAACACACCACGGAAGACCATCTTTTCACCCATGCCCAATCAGTCAGCGCGGCAATGGGCGCCATGGCCGATTATTTCCATGAAGACCGTGACCACTGGGAAGCTATCGGCTATCTCCATGACGTGGATTATGAAGAATACCCGGAGGAACACTGCCGCCATGTCCGGGAATTCCTCGCCCCCGAAGGTGTCGATGAAGAAGATATCCGTACTATCATTTCCCATGGCTGGGGCGTATGTACGGATGAATTTGAACCCGCCACTCCCCTGGAAAAAAGTCTTTTCACCGTGGACGAATTGACAGGCATCATCATGGCATACGCACTCATGCGTCCTGAAGGGATCGACGGCATGGAACTGAAAGGGTTCAAAAAGAAATTCAAAGACAAAAAGTTTGCCGCGGGATGCAGCCGTGATGTCATCAAACAGGGTTTCGACATGCTCGGTCTTGATCCGAACCTCGTGATGCAGCTCTGCATTGACGGCATGACACGTTACAAAAAAGAACTGGGGCTGGAAAAATAATCCGGCAAAGACCTTTCGGAAGAGAGGTCTTTTTTCATGCACGAAGCAAGCAAAAAGAGGAGCCTCCGCTCCCCTTTATCAGTATTTCCTGCCAAGCACAATTGTTTTTGAAGCAGGTTCCGCCGTCGGAAGGGCCTCCGCTTCGTAAACAAGGTCTTCTGTCAGATGACCCTTGATATGAAATACACTTTCCAAGTCTTTTTCATTAATATAAACCACGTCGCTTTTCACAATCCCCGGCACCTTGCCCAGACGGGTCATCAGTGTGTTTGTCTCCCCGTCCCAGTAAGCCCCCACCTTGGCGGCGACAGACGTTTCCACTGCAGGGATCCAGATACTTCCATCTTTACCGAGGGCCTTCTTTTTCAGCTTCCGCCCGTTGATGACAAGATCATAATGTTTTGCCACATAAGTCACGCTGCCGTCAGAGGCGATGATCTTATGATACACTTCATCGGGCGTGGCAAAGTCTTCCACACCGTAACGCGCAAGACATTCTTTTACAGACGCTACGGTGAGCGGTTCCCATCCGTAACCGTCAGGATAAATATAGTAAGAAACAGTATGATCCGGAGCTTCTTCCATAATCACACGGTCATAGATGATTTCCACGGGTGTTCCCATGGGCACACTTTCAAAAAGTTCCTCCACATCTTCTTCATACATACGGATACAGCCGTGAGATACACTGCGGCCGATAGACCATGGCGCGTTCGTCCCGTGAATACCGTAATTCCCGTAAAGGCCCAGCCAACGGTACCCAAGAGGATTTGACGGACCGGAAGGCACAGTAGTTTTCGTTTTCGGATCGGTCCACACGGGATTCACTTCTTTTTCTGAAATGGAAAACTCACCAACCGGAGAAGGCGTTTCAGGCGCCCCGACAGCCACAGGATAAATGTGTACTTTCTCCGTCCCCTCGTACAGCGTTAAAAGCCGGCTTGCCAGATTCAATGTGATTTTCTTTCCTGTTTCACTTTTCTTCGGCGCCGGAAGCGGCATCCCCGATAAACTGCCTACTTCCGTATTGATAGCGGCATCTGCTGTATATCCGCCCACCCCGGCCAGCAGAAATACGATACAGCAAAGAGCTGTTATTTTTTTATGCAGTAACATATCCACTCCATTATTCATGAAATATCATTTTGATTATACTAATTTGCTGAAATCACCCCAGCGCCTGTAAACATCCAAAACATTTATCAAGAGAGAGATACGGTTATTTCTGACAGCCTCCTCTTCCACCATGACCATGACAGAATCAAGAAACTGATTAATTGGTACGGTGAGCGTTTTCAGGGCGGGAAGGGCGCTGCCGTAATCGTACGCATTATAAGCGCTGGTAACTTCTTCTCCTGCTTTTTCAAGAGCGGCATACAAATTCTTTTCCGCCTCTTCCGTAAACAGTTCGGGACGAGTTTCAACAGCAGTCTTTCCTTTCGTAATATTCGCAAGACGGGTAACCGCCTGACGCATTTCCAATTCTCCCTTCACATGGCTGTCCGCCATGGAATGCGCCTTCAGGAATATCGCATATACATCATCTACCGTCCCGGTAAGAACAGCGTCCACGATATCGTAATCCACCCCTTCATCAAGAAGAATGGCTTTGATACGCTGGCGGAAAAAATCCTCCACTTTATCCGCAGCCGCCTCTTTTTCTTCCTGCGTCCCCGGCAGGAGCGCAAGAGCCATTTTCACACCTTTGCGGACATCCCAGTGGATCTCCCCGTCTGTCAGAATATGGACGGCGCCGATCGTCTGGCGGCGGAGCGCAAAGGGATCCTGAGAACCGGTAGGAATCAATCCGCGAAGAAACGTCGCCGCCAGATTGTCCAGCTTATCTGAAAGAGACAGCGCCCTTCCGATAGAAGATTTCGGAAGAATATCGCCGGCAAAACGTGGCATGTACTGTTCAAAAATAGCGGCTGCCACCTTTGGCTTTTCCCCGTCAAGAAGAGCGTATTCTTTGCCCATCTCTCCCTGGAGTTCCGTAAATTCCGTCACCATGCCCGTCGCCAGATCGGACTTGGACAGATAAGCGGCACGTCGGACATCTGCCTTTTCGGTATCTGTGAAATTCCAATCTTCACCGATTGCTTCCACCAGCTTCACCAGGCGGTCAGACTTATCCAGCATCGTCCCCATGCCTTCCTGATAATTGATGCGGGAAAGCGCTTCACGATGGCCTTCCAGTGATTTCCTGCGGTCGCCGTCAAAAAAGAACTTCGCGTCATCAAGACGGGCGCGGAGAACACGTTCATTTCCAATCTGTACATTGCGGATCGCCCGGTCTCCTCCGTTCCTGACCGTCAGAAAATAAGGCATAAGCGAGCCGTCTTCCTTTCTGACGGGATAGTACCGCTGATGGTCACGCATGGGAGTCACCACCGCCGGCACGGGAAGATCAAGAAATTCTTCATCAATGCGGCCATAGAGCGGCGTCGGATACTCCACCAGATAATTGATTTCTTCCAAAAGATCCACATTGTGCCAGACCTGCCCCCCCAGCTCCTTTGCTGTCTTTTGCAGCCCCGCGGTAATCAGGGCGCGTCTTTCGTCCTGATCCGCGATAACGAACGCCTTCCTCATCGTTTCCTTATATGTTTCCGGTGATTTGATTTCCACCTCTTCCTTGCAGAGGAACCGATGGCCGCGGCTCATCCGGCCGCTCCGTACATGCGCAAATTCCATAGGGACGACCGCTTCTCCCGCCAGTGCTACGATCCAGCGGACAGGGCGGATAAAGCGGGCTTCCTCATCGCCCCAGCGCATGCTTCTCGTGAAATTGAGCCCTGTGATAAGAGAAGTGAAAAGAGCGGGCAGTATTTCTTCCACCATTTTCCCTTTATTCACCACCTGCGCCCAGGTATATTCTCCCTCTTTGATCAAATCGGCCGCGGAAATCCCCTGTCCCCGTGCAAATCCCTCGGCGGCTTTTGTCATATTTCCGTTTTCATCATACGCGGCGCGGATAGAAGGCCCGCGTTTTTTCACTTCCTCATCAGGCTGCGCGTCCGCAGCGGCAGTCACGATGACAGCCAGCCTTCTCGGTGTGGCGTAAACGTCCACTTTTTCAAAAGCAATCCGCGCTTCATCCAGCTTGGCGCCGGCAAGAGCATGCATCTGCTCAACGATGCCGGACATCATATTTGCCGGCATTTCTTCCGTACCGATTTCCAAGAGAAGATTTTTAGACATTCGCGTCACTTCCTTTCAGCATGGGGAATCCCAGTTCCTTACGTTTGTTCAGGTACGCTTTCGCGCACATACGCGCCAGCTTTCTTACCCGGCCGATATACTCCGTCCTTTCCGACAGAGAAATCGCGCCGCCCGCATCAAGCAGATTAAACGTATGGGAACATTTCAGCACATAATCATAAGCAGGCAGGACATAGCCTTCTTTAACGACGCGGGCCGCTTCCTTTTCATACATGTCGAACAGTTTGAAAAGCATATCATGGTCAGACAGTTCATAACTGTACACCGACTGCTCATACTCATTTTCATGCCATACATCACCGTAAGTCACGCCGTCCGTCCATACCAGGTCATAGACATTATCCTTTTCCTGTATGTACATGGCGATACGCTCCAGACCGTAAGTGATTTCCACGGACACAGGATGCTCATCGATACCGCCGACCTGCTGGAAATAAGTGAACTGCGTGATTTCCATACCGTCCAGCCACACTTCCCAACCGATCCCCCAGGCGCCGAGCGTGGGAGACTCCCAGTTATCCTCGACAAAGCGGATATCATGCTCCTCCGGCACGATCCCCAGCTCCCGCAAAGACTCCAGATAGATTTCCTGAATATCATCGGGCGACGGTTTCATGATGACCTGAAACTGGTGGTGCTGGTACAGACGGTTCGGATTATCGCCGTAACGTCCGTCATCCGGACGGCGGGACGGTTCCACATACGCCACATTCCATGGCTCCGGCCCGATGGTTCTGAGAAACGTCGCCGGATTCATCGTCCCCGCCCCTTTTTCTACATCATAAGGCTGCTCCAATATGCAGCCCCGCGCCGACCAGAACTTCTGGAGCGTCAAAATAATCTGCTGAAAAGTCATATGTCCTCCTGCAAATAAAAAAATCCCCGCAACAATTAAGCTGCAGGGACGAATTACAAATCCGCGGTTCCACCCTCATTGGCCAAAGGCCCGCCTTCGTTTGATAGCTGCCCTACTCCGTTCAGGCAGCAGCTCGGAAACGCCTTCCGCACAGTGCCGGACTCCCACCCTCACCGGCTCGCTTGATCATGCGTACTCCTCTTCCTCATCGCTGTGATTATAGGAACATTCTATCAAACGGCAGCCGGAATGTAAATACGGGATAATAAAAACGTTTTGCGCATAAATCCATTATTCCCCTCTACATTCCCGGTTCTCCATGGATCCAATTGAAATTTCCTCTACTTCAAAGACAAAAAAGATATCTAATTTCCCTCAGGAAGCCCTTTCAGGATACCCATGTATTCCATGGTATCTATAATCGACTGGCTCACTTTACCCCTTTTCTTTAAATCTGCTTTAGACGTAAACAGATGCTCATTCCTGACCTTGACAATTTCTCCGGCTGCTGCATTCCCCAATGCGGGGATACAGTTGAAAGGCGGCAAAAGTTTTCCATCTTCTATTTTGAATGCAGTCGCCTCCGATTTTTCCAAACTGATAGGCAGAAATTCCATTCCGCGAAGATACATTTCCGCTGCCACTTCAATCATCGCAGCATTGTCCTTGTCTACGGCCGTAAGATGTTTTAGCGCAGCAATGCGGGCCAGTTCCTGTTTCTGTGATGCCAATCCATTCAGAATCACTGTAGCATTAAAGGCTCCTCCTGCATAGACAGTAAAGTAAGCGGCATAGTAAGCCAACGGCTGATACACCTTGAACCAGGCAATGCGGAGAGCTGTCATAGCACTAAATATTGAAGGCGCTTTAGGAGGCAGGTATCTTATTTTCAGACAAGAATCAATAAACCATTGTGGTACATGGGCCGCTTCCAACTCAGCCAGATGATTGGATCTCTTGCTTTCAATTCCTTTCCCTTTACGTACGTTTTCCATCACTGTGAAAGATGTCAGTGATTCCACACCATGATGAATAAGATAATTCATCACATCCTCTCTGGTGGAAATAACTTCTTCTATTTTCACCGTATCATTCTTGATGAGATCCCGGGCATTATCCGCCCATACGCCGGTACCATGGCGGAAGCCGGACACTTTTACCAATTCAGAGAAGTTCTTTGGTTGTACATCTTCCAGTACTCCTCTTGCAAAAGGTGTTCCATACCCCGGCAGTCCCAATGTCCCTACGGTAACTTTCCCATTTACAATAACATCTGCCAATTTTGACGGTGTAATGCCAAGGGCATCAGTAGAGCAAAAAACAGATAGTACCCGGGCATCATTAAAAGGAATAGATTGCGGGTTGATACCGGTTAAATTTTGAAGCTCATGAACCATAGTCAAGGCGTCATTACCATTCATGGTAAGACTCAGCATATCATCCATAATAGAATGATAATTAAACCGGACCGTACTATTAGCAGGCCATCTTCTGTCCTTTGCATTCAAACATTTATAAACATCCGGATATTTCAGGAATTTTTCAGAACCAGGAATCAGTTTATCCCCATAGCATAATACATGTTCCCGTCCCAATAACTTTTCCATATACTTGTATACTTCAGCCAGACCCGTATCCTGTACTAAAGCAAGACCAAATCCTCCAATGTTGGTGCCATCAAGTCCAAAAAGGACAGAATACGGAATATTATGACCATCTTTATAAAGTAAAGTTCCACATTCCGGACAATTGTGATCAGGAAGATCAAAACCACTCCCCACTGAGCCGTCAGTATAAAAATGATTCCAATGACATTTGGGGCATACATAATGTGAAGGCAGCGGATTGATTTCAGTAATACCGGACATGAACGCGACAAAAGAAGACCCTAAAGAATCTCTGACGCCCACCGGATGACCACCGTCATTAGAATACTGTACCAATTTATGCGCCGTATAAAAAATTGTACTATAACCGTTATCCTGAATAAATTTTAACTCGAGACGCAGACGATCTTTTACAATTTCAGGCAGAGGAGCCCCATAAACAGCATGAGCCCGATCATAACATAGCTTTTCCAGTTTATCATAAACTTCCTCATGTTCATGATTTGTTACCATTTCTACTGGATCGCCTTGTTTAATAATCGGGAATAATCCCAAAAAGATTGTAGGCTTTGCTGCTTTAACATATCCGGGAAGTGCTGTTAAGGTGTTATTTTCTGAATCTACGACAGTATCTCCTATTTCCCAGTCCTGAATATTCTCCATATTCGCTGCCGCATATCCTATTGACCCACAGCACAGGATATCAGCTGCTGCAGGAAATGGCAAGAAATGCCCCACTTCCGATACCGTGCAGACTTTGCCGGAAGCCATCATTCGGATCTTCATCCCGGCCTTGATTTCCCCATCGACAACACGGATATGTGCAAGTGCTTTCCTGGAAGGATCAAGGACGGAATTAAAAATAAAACCACGAAAAGGCTTTTTCGAATTGTCTAATGGCGGCGGTACCTGCTCCACTATCTTTTGGAGCACAGCTTCCACATTCAGCCCCGATTCATCAGAAACAAAAACCGTATTTGCCATGTCATAACCACTGATACATTCGAGATCTTCTATGATTCGTTCCTTATTAATTGATTCACCGGATTTTTCGATGAGAACCGGGATTAATACCAGTCCATGAGCTAATACCAGATTCATATCTGCCAGTATCTGGCGTTTAGACACAGAACAGGAATCAATAAGCAAAAGCCCCCCTTCACAAGTGAAAGGACTGCTGTATACGTCTTGCGTCCAATCCGCTGACCATTCACAATGGAAACCCACCTGCGCCGGTATCTCAATAAAATTCAGCTCATAAACCTCGCCATTTCGATATTTATAATGCAGCTGTACCGGCTGCCCCTTATCAACAATATGCGAACCTGGCATATCAGGAATACAGATTTCTTCTCCATAACCCATACTTCTGTTGCAGAACTCTATCAGCCGTTCTATCAATTCCGATTTACCGTACTGTTTATTATTGACAATCAAAATATTTCTGATATATTGCGTATCCATAGCCACTTCCCTCTGTTAAGAAAAATAAGACTTATTTCTCCCTTCTTCATTTGAAATAGAGCTACTTATCCTGTGATGGATTGCAATAGCCGCTTCTTATTATCTACCTTTATCAAATGCTCCATTAATGTTATAGACTTCTGCATCAAGCATATCTATAAAATTTGATCGACTAATCGCCGTACACCATCAATCTCTACCTTTTTCTCAGTCTTTTCAGTGAATCCACTCGCTGTAGCAATTACCCAAGGGAGAAAATCATTATCTTCGTCATCCTTTAGCTCTACATATTTCCGGATCTGAGTATAGCTCAATCATCAGCAATCCCCTTATGGCCCTTGGCTTGAACGAAAATAATTAATGAGTATCCAACAACCTACTGTTTCAACCAACCGGCTGTCTTGAGCACGCATTATTTAAGAATTTTAATCTTTATTCTTTGATAAGATTTTCCCACTTGGTAATAGAATCCGGCAGTATGGACTTATTGTTTTTATAAAAAGTCATCAGCTCCTCATCCGTAATTTGTATACAATTCTTCATTTTATCCGCATTTTCCACTTTAGGGGCATACAAATACACGATATACCCATCATTTATATATTGCTTAAAACTAAGTGCATCCAGAACACCACTGTACCTCGATGACTTTACTTGTACAACAGCCTTCTGTAGATATTCTTTCCGTCTTGACCTGAACTCACACTCTACATTTATCGTAGTGGATCTCTTCGCGATAGAATTGGAAAGAACATAATAACCCTTTGCTATCTGGAGATAAGAAATCACCAATTCTTCCAAGTCAAAAGACGACAAGTTGTTTAACAGACCTCCTTCCATCTTCTTTACTTCATATACATTTCTTCCAGCACGACTGTTAAACATATATTTGGAATATTCAACAATTTCTTTTTCCTTATCAAGACTTTGTTTAATTCCCCCATTGACTCTGTTAAAAGATCCGCTGATTTGTCCAGGAACTTCTAAGCCCACCAGATAGCCTTCTACCGGTACGACGGCTCCGATGTCCAATTCCTTGTCGCATTTAGGAATCGCTTCTCCTTTGGCTCTGCAAATCCAGTACATTCCGTCGAGATCTCTTGTCCAAAATAAATCGTCCGCTTTTGTATCTAAAAAAGTATTCAACGCAGAATTGATTCTTTTCCCATTCCTTTTTTCGCTCTCTTTCACAATGTCGTAATAGTCCCGATAATCCTTAATTTCTCTTGTTCCATAAATATGGCTCCATCCTATCGCTACATATTTTATTTCTCCTTTAAGACAAAAATTTATCAGCCCTTCCCTCTTTTTCATGTCTTTATCCGTCTTGAGATTAATTCTGGTAACATGCATGATTCGCATCTCCTCACTATAAACACACATTAAATACTATATTCAGTATACCCCCCCAGAAATTTTTTCAATATCATGTATATTTAATATTTTTATAACATTTTCATAAAATTATATGTCAGGCATGAATCATTAAAATTATTCTTCATGGATTTTCGAGAAATCATAAATACACATAAAAATCACGAATACCCTATTGTATAGGAGAACGCGTCATACTGAATAAGACCGATCGAAAACTATATGCAAGAAAACAAAAAGCAACACCAAAGGTAAGGAATCCGTGATCCCATCAGCGTAATAGATTCTTCACTCTGTGTCACTATTCCGTTTCCTGTCTTTCTCACAAAGTATTCTTGCCCCGTACAGAACGACAGTATACGGTAAGGTGTCATCCTGAACAAATGTGAAGGATCTATACCCGTGGTGAGGAAACCGGTAAGCTGTCATTAAAGTAATAGATTCTTCACTCCGTGTCACATGACCGCTTTCCTGCTTTCTCACAAAGTATTCTTACCACTGTGCAGAATGACAGGAGACGGTAAATTGTCATCCTGCACCGTGAGAATAATCTGCTGCTGTGGTGCAGAAAGCATGCTGCCCCCTTTCTCCTCTGCGCAAAATTTAATTCCTTTATATCCTATGCTAAAATAAAAATAAAAGATTATCCTATACGGTCAAGAATGAGGTGAATCCATGAAGTACAGAAAAACAATCCTGCTCATTGCCGCCATGGCGCTGTCCGCATCCGTTTACGCATCGGATACCGCTTTTTCCGATTCTTATGAGCCGGCAGGAAGCGGCATTTCCCAAAATACAGAGTTCCCTTTCACTGCCGCCGTAAAGCAGAACGGCAAGTGGGGTGCCGTCAATGGTGAGGGAAAAACAGTCATTCCCATTACTTATGACAAGATCGCTCTTTCTCTTTCCGATGAGGAAATCAGGGCAGCGGATCTGGCAAGCGAAGATGACCGAGCCGATCTGATTGAAGTGAAGCAGAAAAATCTCCGCGGTTTTTACGACAGAAGCGGTAAAAGAATCATCCCCGTTTCTTATGAAACACGTTCTTTCTGGAAGGAAGGATTTCTTGCTGTAGAGGGCCGTGATAAAAAAATCGGTTTCTACAAGAAAGACGGTACAAAGCTGACGGATCCCGTTTACGAATCGGTATCTGATTTTGAACAGGGGATGGCAATCGTCAAGTCAGGAGGCAAGTACGGCTACATTGACAAAAAGGGAAAAGAAATCGCCCCCCTGTATCAGGAAGCTCATTTCTTTGCGGACGGACTGGCAGCGGTAAAGGAAAAAAACAAATGGGGCGTTATCGATGAAACAGGTGCCTATGTTATTGCCCCGACGTACAGCAATGCGGGGCCCGCTTATTCTGACGGACTTCTTGCTGTCCGGGATAATAAAGAAAAATGGGGATTCATTGACAAAGAAGGGCGGACAGTCATTCCTTTCCAATATAAAAGTGTCCATCCCCTTTTCCATGAAAGTATGACTGCCGTACAGGCGGAAAATAAACTTTGGGGATTCGTGGACAATACAGGAAATGTAACGGCAGAGCCGCAGTTCAAGGCAGTCCTCACACCGTTTTCCGAAGGCCTCGCCGGTGTCAGGACCATCGACGGAAAGGCTTATGCCAAAACAGACGGCACGATTGCCTTCATGGCGGACTATGATCAGCTCTATCCGTTTGAGAAAGAAATCGCCGAAGTCAGAAAAGGGGCCGTCTCCAAAGAGCATATCCGCCGCGGCTTCCCTATTTCCATCGGCATCGGCTGGGGGCATTGGTTTTACCCCTGCTTTTTCCATCACTCCC
>ERZ780014.682-NODE-682-length-13608-cov-6.24046_pt1 | contig 13608 bp, 9 predicted proteins | sample MGYA00511929_ERZ780014 | MGnify/ENA primary metagenome ERZ780014 (study PRJEB29588, sample SAMEA2155132) | human gut metagenome | biome: human gut; feature: human-associated habitat; material: faeces | place: Denmark | collected 2008/2010 ...
ATTCGTGAACCTAACGCCAGCCTGTGTGGCGATAATGGCTTCCACACTGTTGCCCGACGCAGAAGGCGCCATGTGCATCGACTCAATGTCGACACTTTGCAGCGTGTTGGTCTGCTTTTTAAATTCCGTGATTTGCACACCCTCCAGTTCAATGGATGAACTGTAGAGCTTGGGATTGATGCTCACGGTGCCTGTGGGCTTGAGCAACTGGCGGCGCACGGTGCTGTAGCCCAAGCAGGAGAACACCACCATCACGGTGTCGCGCGTGGGTGCGCTGATTTCATACCTACCTTTGGTGTCGGTGTTCACACCGATAGCCGTGCCGGCGATTTTCACGGTGGCAAATTCGATAGGCTGCCCCTTCTCATCCACCACAGTACCAGTGATTTTCACCTGAGCCATTGTGGTGATGGCAGTGAGCAGGAGAAGAAAAAAGAGGAATATTTTGTTGAAGATATTATTTGTATTCATTTGCGTGCATATTTGATTGATGCGCGAAAATAAATCGCACATTATTTATTATAACGCAAAATGTGGTCATAAATTGTATTCTTCTTTCAAAAAGGCGCACACTCGCCATAATCGTTTAGCGAACGAAACCAGGGTCGATGTTACGAGGGTCGGTGGGGTCGGGCCTGTTATATTCTTCTATCGGGTCGGGTTGTGGAGCTCTAAACGTTACGGGAAGCGTGTACCACACATCCACCGGCTCGCCGTTTCTTGTGCCAGGTTTGAATTTAGGCAAGCGTTTCACCACACTAATCACAGCCTCGTCGAATGGTCGGAATAGAGACTGCTCAATTTGTATCGAGTCGACATCGCCAGTTTTGGTGACGAGAAAACGCACCACACACCGTCCACTCACCTTAATCTTTGCAGATATTTCCGGATAAACCATATTGTCGGCAAGAAACTTCATCAGTGCCGCATTGCCGCCTGGAAATTCCGGCATTATTCCAACGTTTCCTGCCGAATCCACAAAGCAAGGCATCGAAGATACCGGGGCGCTTGATGCAAGCTTAAATGATATGGGCAGTGTGTACCACACATTCACGAGAACGCCGTTTTGCTTGCCTGGCGAGAATTTGAGCGTGCGCACCACTCGTTCGGCTTCTGCGTCACATTCCGGGCTTACCGACCGAAGCACTTTCACTTCTCCCACATTACCATCCTTGGTGATGACGAACCGCAAAACGCATTTTCCTTGTTTGCCGCTTTTCAACGCCGCCTCAGGATATTGCAAGTGCTCACCTATATAGCGCATCATTGCTGCATTGCCACCCGGAAATTCCGGCTTCACATCACAGTTGTTATAGATGATAGAGTCTGAAGCCGCGTCGGTTTGTGCTTGCGCGCAAACCACGGCGCATACGTAAGTCAGAAAAAGAAGTAAAAATTGCTTCATAGTTTTGTATTTTTTACCGTGAAATTGCAAATTTGCCGCACCCTATCAAGTGATTTTTCTGATGGGTGGGGTGAGTTTGTGGCGTGGTGGTGGGGGTTAGTATTCCACTTTGGTTTTGGTGTAGCCGTGTTCGCGGCGGTATTTGCGCACGTCGCGGAAGAGGTCGGTGGCGTAAACGAAGTTGTTGAGGTCTTCGTTGTCTTGGTCGTAGATTTCATCTTTGGTGCCCACCCAGCCGATGTGGCCTTTGTTGACAAAGATGATGTTTTCGCCAATACCCATCACCGAGTTCATGTCGTGGGTGTTGATGATGGTGGTGATGCCAAATTCGTGGGTGATGTCCCAAAGCAACTGGTCAATCACGATAGAGGTCTTTGGGTCGAGACCGGAGTTTGGCTCATCGCAGAACAGGTATTTGGGGTTGAGGGCGATGGCGCGTGCAATGGCGGCACGCTTCTGCATACCGCCCGACAGTTCGGCGGGATATTTGTTCTCGCTACCAGTGAGGTTCACACGGTCGATACAGAATTGCGCACGCTCGCGCTGCTCCTCTGGGGTCATGTCGGAGAACATCATCAGTGGGAAAATCACATTTCCCATCACGGTTTCGCTATCAAAGAGCGCAGACCCCTGGAAAAGCATACCAATTTCCTTGCGTATGCCTTTCAGCTCGTTGCGGTTCATTTTGGTGATGTCGCGTCCGTCGTATAAGATTTCGCCATGTTCGGGTTTGAAAAGCCCCACAAGGTTTTTCACCAGCACGGTTTTACCCGAACCGCTCTGGCCGATAATCAGATTCACCTTGCCGTCGTAGAACTTGGCGCTGATGTCGTGCAGCACCTGACGGGCGCCATTGTCGAAAAATTTATCGAGATGTTTTACTTCAATCATAATTTGTGGCCTCCTGCGCCTTGTGGGTTTACATCAATAAAAGTTTGGTGAGAATCACGTCGCTCACGAGAATGATGATGTTGCTCATCACCACCGCGTCGGTACTGGCTTTACCCACTTCCACGGAGCCGCCTTTCACGGTGTAGCCATAGTACGATGAGATGCTCGAAATCACGAAACCGAACACCAACGACTTGATGAGGGCAAACCAAACATTGAACTGTACGAAATCGGTCTGAATGCCATAGATGAAGGTGTCGGGGTCGAGAATGCCGGTAAAGCACACTGCCCAGCCGCCAAACAGCGCAGTGGCCATGGTGATAATCACAAGGAATGGCATGATGGTGACCAGTCCCAACACTTTAGGCATAATCAGATAGTTGGCTGAGTTCACGCCCATGATGTCGAGTGCGTCGATTTGCTCGGTCACTCGCATGGTGCCAATCTCCGAGGCAATGTTTGAACCGATTTTACCCGAAAGAATCAAACAGAGAATGGAGGATGAAAACTCCAGGAGAATGATTTCGCGGGTAGAGAAGCCCACGGTGTAGCGTGGCAGAAGCGGACTCTCCATGTTGAGCTTGATAAGAATGGTGCACAAGCAGCCAATGAAGAGCGACACAATGAGAATAAGCGGGATAGAGTCGATACCCAGCTTAGATATTTCGTTGAGGTAGCGGCGGAAGAATTCTTTCCATTTCTCAGGCACACTAATGCTGCGCCACATCAGGGTGCAGTAGTCGCCAAACGCTTCCAATCCTTTAATTATAATCATAATTTACAAATATAGCACATCTATATTATAATGCGAAAACTAAATGCCACATTGGTGACTTATGGACTAATATTACTCCCTACTTTACCAAATTCACTTCTTCAAAGGCACACGGTGAACCACACCACCCTTGTTCACGCCCGGCTTGGGAGCGTAGAGCTTCTGCTGTGGTGCAGACTTCACTTTGTCGGGGCCGCCTTTGGCTGGAGAACCCGACTTTTGCGCTGCTGCCATGCTCTGGTTGCGGCTGACGAACTTTTGTGAATTGATGTTGGAGTAGATTTTCCGGTCGAGATGTGTGCGCACCAGCGAAATGCTGTCTAAGAACGCAACCACCGAGTGGCTTGCCACATTGTAGTGGATATATCCGAAAATGCGACGCACATTGCGTGTGGAGTCGGTTTGGAGAGCCAGCTCCGTCCAGCCGTTGAGCGATGCGTTGCGGCTGGCAATCGACACGGTGCCATCGGCATATTCAGCGGCAAGCATCAAGCTGAAGGTGTTGTTGAAACTGAGCATCTTCATGCCGAGCAAGTATTTGTCGCCCTTGCGGTGCTCGCCGTCGGGGTCGAAATCAAATGCGAAATATCCACGCTTCAATCCGGCTGTGAGCATCAGTGAGCGGTCGTCGTTCCAGATGTCGGCTGTGTCGCCCTTGGTGGCATACATCTTGTGCTTTTGCGCGTCATCGGCGGCACTCTTGTGCTCTTGTGGAGCATTCGCCATTTCAGCCGTAAGTTCCTTGTTGTCGTCTTGCAGGCGCATCATCACCTTCTTGTGCACGGTGTTGTAAGCCTCGAAATTGGTGGCATACCACACCAGCGACGAATCGTATTCGGCTTGGGTGATGCCATGCTTCTGAAACAGCGACTGCTTAGCCACACGCTTCACCGAATCGGTGGGGAAAGCCTCCGGATTCATATCGATGATGGCTTCAAGGCGATACAGGTCGTAGAGGAAATCGGCTAAATCACTCTCCTTGATGATGCCGTCGGGAGCCTTGTCGCACCCAGTCAGAAGCACGGCAAGAGTGGCAATGAGTATGAGTAGTTTTGATTTCATCTGTCTTGTTTGGCACACATATATAATAATAGAGATTGCGGCATTATTGTGCGGTGTCGCCGTCTTCAGTTTTTTTATTGTCGTCTTCAGCCACGAGGTGCTTGCTGTAGAAGCACACCAGCAGAAACACACTCACCGACAGGCAAGCATCGGCGAAGTTGAACACGGGTTGGAAAAACTCCGAGCCACCGAGCAGGGGCACCCAGTCGGGCCATGTGAAAAGTGGGAAATAGAACATATCCACCACACGACCGTTGAAAATGCTCGCATATCCGCCATCGGGAGGAAACATTTGAGCCACGGTCACGGGGGTCGATTCGCTGAAAATCTGCCCGTAGGCGATGCAGTCTATTACATTTCCGAGCGCACCGGCTGTGATGAGCGAAATGCAAACCAGATAGCCTGTGGGAATGGTGGCTTTTTTGCAAAGTCGGGTGATATAGTAAATCAGCAGCCCCACGGCTATGATACGGAACCAAGTGAGAAACAGTTTAGGTCCCCACTCCATGCCGAACGCCATGCCGTTGTTTTCCACAAAGCGCAGAATGAACCAATCGGTAATGCGCAAGTCTTCATAGAGGGCGAAGCTGCACTTCACCCAAATTTTAATGGTCTGGTCAATGATGACCACCGCCGCTATAATGATAGCGGCAATCCAGCCTTTAGAGATATGTGGGTTGTTCACTGTCGTTACCTTCTCTTTTTAGGTTTTTGTGTTGCCTCAATTTCCTTGCCTTCTACCGACAGGGTGGTGTGAGGCACTGCCAACAGACGACCCTTAGGAATAAGCTTACCTGTGACACGGCAAATGCCATAAGTGCCTTGCTCGATACGCACGAGCGCGCCTTGCAGCTTCTTGATGAACATCATCTGACGCTCAGCATTCATGCTTGCCTGCTCCTTGCTCATGGTGGAAGCTCCATCTTCAAGAGCCTTGATGCCAGGGGCACTCTCGTCTTTTTGCATAGCGCTCACGAGGTGGTCGTAATTTTGCTTTGCCACTTCTATTTTCTGAAGAATGAGTTGCTTAAACTCTTGTAGTTCTTCATCTGAGTATCTTACTTTTTCAGGAGAATCGTTCATGATAACACCCTTTCTTTTAAATTTGTATGAGTAAACATCGATAAAGTATAGAAGCTGCTTGGATTGTAAGAATGAATCCAACCAGCTTCCTATCTTTTACAGATTACGCCTTATCGACAGTAATTTTCAATTCGTAGTCGTCCATATCGAGGGCGATGACATCAGCGCCTTCAACTGGTGCGAGTTCGATAGCCACAGCAAGCACTTGCTTGGCGATGTAGTCCTTGAATTGAGCCACAGCGTCGTTCACATGCTCGTCTGGGGTGATTTTCACCACAATGCGGTCGGTGATATTGAAGTCCTTGCTCTTGCGCACGTTTTGAATGCGGTTCACCAGCTCGCGAGCGATACCTTCCTTGCGGAGATCGTCGGTGATGGTGATGTCGAGTGCCACGGTGATATTGCCATCGTTGGCAACGAGCCAGCCTGGAATGTCTTCGCTGATCACTTCCACGTCAGCCAGTTCCACCACAGCCTCTTCGCCATTGAGTGTGAGGGCTATTTTGCCGTCTTTCTCAAATTGTGCGATTTGCGACTGCTCCAGCGAGGTGAGTGCCTGTGCGGCAGCCTTCATATTCTTGCCGAATTTAGGACCAAGTTTTTTAAAGTCGGGTTTGATGCGCTTCACCAGAATGCCAGCATCGCCACCCACATAGTTGATACCCTTCACATTCACTTCGCTCATAATGAGGTCGGCAACGGCTTCGATATCTTGCTTCTGCGCCTCGTCGAGCACTGGAATCATGATAGCGGTGAGTGGTTGCTTCACCTTCAAATTCTTCTTGCGGCGCAGTGAGAGCACCATTGAGGTGATTTGCTGAGCGATAGCCATGCGCTTTTCGAGCTTCGAGTCGATAGCGGCTTCGTCGGCCTTTGGATATGCGGCAAGGTGAACAGATGTTTCGCTGCCAGTGAGGTCGCGGTAGAGCATATCGGCATAGAATGGAGCGATAGGAGCCATGAGCATTGCCACGGTTTTGAGGCTCTGGTAGAGAGTTTGGTTAGCGGCCAAATCACCGTCCCAGAAGCGAGAGCGGTTGAGGCGCACATACCAGTTGCTGAGGTTGTTGACCACAAAATCGCTAATGGCGCGAGCCGCCTTGGTGAGTTCGTAGTCTTCTATGTCGTCGGTTACCTCTTTCACGAGTGAGTTGAGTACCGAGATAATCCAGCGGTCGATTTCGGGGCGTTCAGCCAGTGGCACTTGTGGTGCGGCGAAATCGAAGTTGCACAGATTGGCGTAGAGCGCGAAGAATGAATAAGTGTTGTGGAGCTTGCCGAAGAACTTGCTGCCACTCACTTCTTCCACGCCAGCCTCGTCAAACTTCAGGTTGTCCCAAGGCGATGAGTTGCTAATCATGTACCAGCGGATTGGGTCGGTACCGTATTTTTCGATAGCCATGAATGGGTCAACGGCGTTGCCCAGGCGCTTACTCATCTTGTTACCGTTCTTGTCGAGAACCAAACCATTGGAAATCACGCTCTTGTAAGCCACACTATCGAATACCATAGTGGCGATGGCGTGGAGTGTGAAGAACCAGCCACGGGTTTGGTCTTGACCTTCGGCGATGAAGTCGGCAGGATAGAAGCTGCGGTTGTCGATGAGGTCTTTGTTCTCGAATGGGTAGTGGAGCTGTGCATAAGGCATAGCACCGCTGTCAAACCACACGTCGATGAGGTCGAGTTCACGCTTCATTGGCTTGCCGCTTTCGCTCACGAGCACGATGTCGTCAACGTATGGACGGTGCAAGTCAATCTTATTGTAGTTTTCGTCGCTGTAATCGCCAACCACGAAACCAGCCTTCTTCCATGGGTTCTCAGCCATCACGCCAGCTGCCACGGCTTTCTCCATTTCGTTGTAGAGTTCTTCCACGCTGCCGATACAAATTTCTTCGTGTGTGTCGGCATTGCGCCAGATAGGAAGTGGAGTGCCCCAGTAGCGGCTGCGGCTCAAGTTCCAGTCGTTGAGGTTTTCGAGCCATTTGCCGAAGCGGCCTGTGCCGGTGTGCTCAGGTTTCCACTTAATGGACTTGTTGAGTTCCACCATGCGGTCGCGACAAGCAGTAGAGCGGATAAACCAGCTGTCGAGTGGATAGTAGAGGATAGGCTTGTCGGTACGCCAGCAGTGTGGATAGTTGTGGGTGTGCTTCTCCATCTTGAAGGCGGTGCCGTCTTGCTTCATGCGAATGCAGATGTAGATGTTGAGGTCTTCAGCCTTGTTGGCAGCCTTTTCATCGTAGCGGCCATCCACGGTGTATTTTGGGTCGTAGGCGTTCTTAACGTATGCGCCAGCGTATTCCTTGTATAAATCCACGTTCACGAATTGCTTCACGAAGTCGTCGTCGAGGTCTTCGAAATTGAAGTAGCGACCCTCGAAGTCGACCATTGGGCGGGTTTCCATCTTCTTGTTGATCATAAAGAGCGATGGAATGCCGGCTGCGCGAGCCACGTTGGCGTCGTCGGCACCAAAGGTAGGAGCGATGTGCACGATACCTGTACCGTCGTCGGTGGTCACATAGTCGCCAGGGATTACGCGGAAGCCGTTGTCGTTGCCCACGATTTTACCGTCGATTTTGTCAACAGGCTTCACCCATGGGAACAGTTGTTCGTACTTCATGCCCACGAGGTCGGCACCTGTAAATTCGGCAATCACCTTGTAAGGAATCACCTTGTCGCCCTGCTTGTAGCTGTCGAGTGCGAGTTCTGCGCCTTCGGCAGCGAAGTAGGCGTTGAGGCGAGCCTTTGCCAGAATGTAGGTGGCAGGTTTGCCGGTGTATGGGTTGTAGCTTTCCACAGCCACATAGTCAATCTTAGGGCCAACGCAGAGCGCGGTGTTGGAAGGCAAGGTCCAAGGAGTGGTGGTCCAAGCGATGATGCAGAGGTCTTCAAAACCAGCGTCCACCTTGCTCAGAATGTCGGCAGCAATCTTGTTGTCGTCTTTCTTCACTGCAAACTGTGCAGTTACGGTTTGGTCTTTAACGTCGCGGTAGCAACCTGGTTGGTTCAACTCGTGGCTGCTCAAACCGGTGCCAGCTGCAGGTGAGTAAGGCTGAATGGTGTAGCCCTTGTAGAGCAGATTTTTGCCGTAAAGCTGCTTCAACAGCCACCAGAGCGATTCGATGTAGCTGTTTTTGTAGGTGATGTAAGGGTGCTCAAGATCCACCCAGTAGCCCATTTTATTGGTCAGGTCGGTCCATTCCTTGGTGTATTTCATCACCTCCTTGCGGCAGGCTGCGTTATATTCGTCAACCGAAATCTTCTTGCCGATGTCTTCCTTCTTGATGCCGAGCGACTTTTCCACGCCCAATTCCACTGGCAGACCGTGAGTGTCCCAGCCAGCCTTACGAAGCACCTTGAAGCCGTTCATGGTCTTGTAGCGACACACGATGTCTTTAATGGTGCGCGCCAGCACATGGTGAATACCTGGCATACCGTTGGCTGAAGGAGGTCCTTCATAGAATACAAAAGTGGGAGCACCGTCGCGCTCATCAATACTCTTGGCGAACACATTTTCCTGTTCCCAGAGCTTCAGAACGTCTTTATTGACGTCGGAGAGATTCAGTTTGCTATATTCTCTAAACTTCATGAAAAAAAGCCTTTTTTTATATCTTGATATATTAATGTGCAAAGATATGAAAAAAAATCCAAACTCTCCCCCCAATCGCCTTCCCAATTCACCCCACCCCCTGAAAAAAGTGAAAAAGTCTACGAGTCAACAGGTCAACGAGTTTTGGGGGCTAAAGAGTCTGCTTTGGGTCTGCTTGGGTCTGTTATGGGTCCGAAGGGTCCGAAAAGCAGAACACCTATTTAATCCATTAAACCCTATTTTCACCTATTTTTCAGGTGTTAATTGGATTTCAATGGATTAAATAGGTGTGAAATTATTAATGCGGTAGGGACGTGATATTTCACGTCCGCCCATCAAAATGGTAACATATTGAAAAGCAACCGTTTGCAGCGGACGCGAAATATCGCGTCCCTACCATCCACCCCCAGTTGGGGGGGCTTACTTCAAAATCAGATTAATCAGGGCGGTAACGTCGCTAACGTTGATTTCGCCGTCGCCGTTGATGTCGCACACGGCATCGGAATAGGTGCTGCTGCCGAGGATTTTGTTGATCAGGGCGGTAACATCGCTCACGTTCACTTCACCATCGCCATTGATGTCGCCAGGGGCTTGTGAGTATATGTCAATTCCAAAACTGTTAATGTCTTTAACAGCAAAGTCTTGTATTTTCAAGTAAGCACTCCCCGGCTTAAGTGTGTAAGAAGTTGACGACCTCCAGAAGTTTTTGTTACTCTCGCTGAACAGATATTGCGAAGTCCATTGATCTTTATTGGTAACCACAACTTCTTCACGTGCGTTGCCCACAAGATAGTTTTTGTCGGGTTTTGGGGAAATTGTTTCGGCCTTCTTGAGTTTGTAAATACTATCTGTTTTGAAACCATCAATCAGCAATCCTACTCCTCTATAGCTGTCAGTCACCTTATGGGTGTAAACCATCTTTTCTTCCACATTATAGCCAGTCACGTAGTAGGCATTCAGTCCAGTCGCATTCCAATCCACATCTTGCTGAACCGAGAAAGCGTAGGCTTTGGCACCTTGATCTGCGATAAAATACGCCTCCAGACGGTCGATTGGTCTGTTGGTATCGCCCACAAATATTTTCCATCCTTCCACACTATCACTATATTTGTAATACGATCTCCAGTGCGTATAGCACTTGAAGCCGGTGGCGTTTTGACCATAGAACTGTCCACCCCATGTGCGCTTTTCATTATTCAAAAGCATCAGCTCAGAGAGTTTTTGGCATGAAGCGAACGCCATTTCGCCAATGTAGACGCATGTGCTTGGCACGGTGAATTTCTGAATACCAGTGTAGAAGAATGCTCTGCGCCCAATGTGCCTCAAGTGCTTCATCTTGTCGATATTCACCTCAGTAACGTGCGAACACATATCTAATGTGCTATCGTCAATCTTTGTCATGAGATATTTCTTATTTGCGCCATTAGTAACATCTGTTTCATAATTGTCGGCTGTGAACCTGTTGTAGGAGGTGAGTTGCATGTTCGCTGGATGATACACATATTTCGCCTCACCTGCATAGGTCACCCCATCTACGGTCACAGGATTGTCACTGGTCACAGTCATGTGATAATGGGTGTCGTGGGCATTTGCGTTATTGAAGGTAAAGTCGTAGGAGCCTTCCGTCACTTTGAGTTTACCCAACTTTGGGTTTTTCTTATATAATTTTTCGCTGCCCAAAGGCACATAGAGCTTGCACGATGTGGGAATACCAGTAATATCCCAATCTGCTAAATTTGACCACGATGATTTGTTGAGGATTAATTCCTCCAGGTTTTTATTCTCAGCAAAGGCATCAAGACCTAAAGACGTCACCGAGCCTGGAACCAATATATGCTTCACTTTGGTATTGCGGAACACTCCAGATCCACAGATTTTCAAACCGTATGGCAAGTTGATGTCGTTGGCGATGCCGCTGTTTTGGAAAGCGTAGTTGCCAATACGTTTCAAGTTAGAGTTCAACTTGATTTCTGTAAGGTTGGTCAATCCCTCAAATACCCTTTCCCCAATAGTCTCGATGTTTGCGCCAAGTGTAATTGACGTATTGGGTTCCAGCGATGTATTTTCAGGGTTAACAAAGTTGATCGCCGTGACTGCGTAATTCTTTCCGACATCATAAAATTTAACCTCAGCACCATCTTTCAGTGTGATGTTTTTGTCAAAGAAACTGAGATTGGTAACCGTTGCCTTTCCTGCATACGCCTTTCCATTGATGATCACAGGCGTGGTGCTTGTGATGGTGTAACCCACTATATAGTAAGCAGACGGGGTTTTGTAATTCACCATGAAATCGCTTGCTCCCCTGTAAATGTAAATCCAGTTTTTCCATGTGGCGGCTTGACGATAGGCATCCTGCGCATCATGAGGCACAAACAAATACCACTTCTTTACATCTTTGAAATAATCGCTTGCTATGGCAGGAGGTGTCTTGATATTGACGGTTAAATGCTCAAGATTCACAACCCCAACGAAAGCGCCATCTCCGAACTCATTAACAGAGCTTGGGATTTTCAGGAATTTCAGCGAAGTGCAGTATCGGAAAGCCCCGTAGCCAAATGAGGTGACGCCATAGGGAATAGTTATAGATTCAATGTTCTTACACGATTCAAATGCATAATTACCAATGGTGGTAATGGATGAGGGATAATTATCACTTAAGAATGATGTGGACGTATATCCTTCAGGGCATCGTAGTAATGTGGTTTTAGCCTTGTTGTAAAGCACACCCTTGATTGAGGTGTAGTAGCTGTTGTTGCCATTCACCGAGATGGTTTGCAGGTTTGAGCAGCCGTCCACAAAGTACGCGCTACACTCCTTCACACTTGCAGGCAAATTGATAGAAGTCAATGCCCTGCAATTTCTAAAAGCATACGACCCAATCTTAAGCAAACTCGAATTTAAAGCCACCGAGGATAAGGCAGTGCAGCCATTGAACGCCGACTTACCCACTCTTCTCAACTTTGAATAGCCAGTAAAATTCACGTTCTTAATGTTGGTGTTGTCCAAACACGCACTGTCGGCAATCTCCACCATATCAAAATCGGCAATGCCATTATTATAAGTTCCCGACCATGAGCTGTTCAGATTATCATCAGCATAAACACCCACAAGCGACATTTCACCTCTGGTTGAGCCATCGCTTAATGGCGCTTTGGTCACGCAGAAATATCCATGATCGCTGAGAATGAAGTCGGAGGCATACACATGCTTCTTAATTGTTGAAAAATAGTCGAACGCCTGCACTTTTCGGGCATTCTCCACCGAGTTGGTGTGAGCCTTGCTCACATAAAGGGTCATGTTAGTGTTGTCAGGGAAAGCATTTGTAATCACAGAGTTGGAGGTTGGTGTAGGATTGGCGTAATACACCGACTTCAACGCATTACAACCCCAAAACGCATGATATTCCACATTGGTCAATGAACTTGGCAGATACACAGTGGTGAGGCTGGTGCAGTTTTCAAACGCCGACTGCGCAATTCGGGTGATGTTGTAGCGGATTTGCACCACCGAAATGTTTGACTGTCCTTTGAACGCATCATAGTTAATCACCCCCACCTTATACTTGTAGCCGTTATACGACACCACTCCAGGAATGTCGAGTTTGAGCGAAGTCTTTGCTTTTCCTTGTGCGCTAAGACTTTTCACCGCCACGATACCAGGTTTTCCGCTATAGGAATCCAATGTCACCGAATAGGTGATGTCGCCTACCGAAAACACATCGTTTGGTGCTGCCGAGGCACACAGTGCCAGCAGGGCGAAAAGCAGAAATAGTAATTGCTTTTTCATATTCATAAAATGTTTTAAAATGATTAGTTTTTTGATTAGTCGCAAAAGGGAATTTGGCAACTCTCTATTCATAAAAAATAGTTTTTCATCAGAGCACAGCCACCCCATTTTCCACAAAGTTACACAAAATTTTCAAAAATCAGAAAAAAGCTAACACAGATTCAACAAATTCAACAAAAAAGTCAACAAGGCTACGAAATCTTGAAATCTCGAAATCTCGAAAATCTCGAAGAATCGAAAAATCTAATTTCTAATTTCTAACATCTAATTTCTAAAATTTTATATTTTTTCTTGCGTAATTCAGATTTTGTGTATATATTTGCATTGCAATTACATTTATATTCATTTTTAAAATTTACAACTATGGACTCTTCTAAGAAATTTCTCCTTCAGGAAAAAGATATTCCCACTGCATGGTACAACGTGATGGCTGATATGAAAAATAAGCCTCGCCCTATGCTTAACCCAGCCAACAAGCAACCCATGAAGGCGGAGGACCTCTATCCTCTGTTCAATAAGGCTTGCTCCGACCAGGAATTCAACACCACCGACCAATGGATTGAAATTCCGGAGGAGGTGCGCGAAATGTATAAGATTTGGCGCCCTACCCCTCTGGTGAGAGCACGCGGACTGGAGAAACTTCTTGACACGCCTGCACATATCTATTTTAAGAACGAGAGCGTAAGCCCGGTGGGGTCGCATAAGCTCAACTCGGCAATAGCACAAGCCTACTACTGCAAGCAGGAGGGCGTGACGAACATCACCACCGAAACTGGCGCTGGACAATGGGGCGCGGCGCTGTCGCTGGCGGCAAAGCACTTCGGCTTGGCACTGGCAGTGTATATGGTGAAGGTGTCGTATCACCAAAAGCCTTACCGCCGCTCCATTATGCAGACCTACGGCGCAGAGGTGATAGCATCGCCAAGTATGTCAACTCGCGCCGGTAAGGACATTATTACCAACAATCCCAACTATCAAGGTTCGCTCGGCACCGCCATTTCGGTGGCTGTGGAACTGGGG
>ERZ780014.685-NODE-685-length-13575-cov-4.26716_pt1 | contig 13575 bp, 28 predicted proteins | sample MGYA00511929_ERZ780014 | MGnify/ENA primary metagenome ERZ780014 (study PRJEB29588, sample SAMEA2155132) | human gut metagenome | biome: human gut; feature: human-associated habitat; material: faeces | place: Denmark | collected 2008/2010 ...
CGATCTCCGGATACAGCGTATCTGAATAAGGCAGTCTATGGGCGGGTGAGAACCTCACCCGCCCATAGAAAAAGCAAAAATTTTTAAAAAGGAGAAAACATCATGAAAATGAAACATCTTTTGTGTGCGTTGTTGGCAGTCACAGTGATGTCTACCTCCGCCATTAGCTCAGCCATAGCATCTGAGCCCGAAAACAAAAAGGCCTCCGGTGCATTTGGTCAGACTCACAGTGAATACGTTGTAAGTGAGGACACAGCAATTAACCTCTCCCTGGAGAATCCGTGTTCTTTTAACAAAGATGGATCGGTAAAATTCAGCACTGATGAGCTACTGGACCTTATCCTGCCCAAGGATCTGAACGGTGAGACACTTACCACCATCGAGGAGAAGAGCTTTGCCGGCTGTCCGTACATCCGCACGGTAGTCATTCCTGAAACCATTACGACTATTGGCGACAATGCTTTTGCGGACTGTAAATTTTTAGAAACCATCTATGTCATTGGTCACGCTGAAGACAACATGACGTTGGGTGGAAACTGGAATGGTGACGCAGAGGTCGTATTCTACGCCGACAAAGACGATGAGGATAACGCGGTGGCCGGGGAGGAAAGCAGAAATGGAGTGGGAACGACAGTCCCTGCGCTGCCCGGCGATGACGTAAAAGAACCAAAGTCTGAAGCAAACAAATCTTCGTCGGTGCCGGCAGTAGAAAGTAAAGATGCAAAAAACAAGGAAAATGTACCCATTAAGGACAGCAGAGCGTTAGAAGAAAACAACGCGGGGGAGACGGAATAAATGAAAAAGAGGAGGATCCCTCCTCTTTTTCACGTCTTTAAAAGCAAACTGCCTTAAAGGCTATTTAAATGCGATTTAAGCAACGGTAATTTAAGCAGTATAATTACCCTAAAAACACCTCCAGCACTCACAGGCACTAATAGGAGCCGGTCAGCGACCCGCTTACACGGGTTACACTGACCGGCTCCTATTTTAATCGATTACTTGCCGTTGACAGCTTCCTTCAGACTCTTGCCGGCCTTGAAGGAGGGCACAGTGACAGCAGGGAATTGAACGGCTTCACCGGTGCGGGGGTTCTTGCCGGTGCGCTCGGCGCGGTGCTTGGTCTCGAAGGTACCGAAGCCCACCAGCTGGACCTTATCGCCTTTTGCCATAGCATCCACGATCACACGCAGGGTGGAATCCACCGCCACACCGGCGTCCTTCTTACTCATGCTCGCCTTTTCTGCCACCATAGCAACCAGTTCAGTTTTGTTCATAGTCTTTGTTTCCTTTCATTCTTTTGATGTTATTTACACCCGGCTCTCTCACCGGAATGTTTCATAAGGAACCGTATTCAGACTCTTCCGCTTTTTCCTTCACAAAACAGCCAATACAATCTTCCTCCGGAATAAACTTATCCGATTCGCGCTTTTCGCAGAAGCGACAAGCCTCCGGAAGGTCTATTTTATCACAAAGAAAGATGCAGTTGTCCACCAAATTAGACCGATTTTGACAGCTTTCGCAGGAATACTGCCTTTCACAACCATCGCATGCAGGATGCTTCGCACAACGGAACAGGGAAAAATGCAGACACTCAAAGTCCGGACAGGATTTATTCATCGGATACCTCCTGTGCTCAACAAAGCTCAATGACCAGCGAGGAATTCGCTGCAATCATGAAGCTCTCGCCTCCGAAACGGTCCTTGATAGCTTTAGCTGCCTTGCAGACGGCAAGGGCCGCAGAGGTCTTGGTATTCGTTGTTTTGGCATATAGGATGACGGACACAAGCACCTCGTGAAACAGATCATACACATCTGCCTCATTCACTTCATCCGGAAGGGAGAAGCAAATCATGCACGTCCGATGTGGCTGCTGGATTGTGGGCGGTCCGTTGAATTCAACGGACAAATTAAATGACTTCATATCTTCGCGCTCCTTTTCGCCTTAATGCTATTGCTGAGGGTCAATCGAGCTTGAACACCTCGGGGGCTTTCTCTTTTATGGGACAACCACCCATATAAGTACACTCCTTCGGACCCAGAGCGCTGCAAGAAAGGATGCGGCCCTTCAGATAAAGACCAGGATGCTCATTGTTCCCGCAATAAATAGGGTGGACGTCGATGCTCTCCTTCGTTTGCGTGATAGGGAAAATGCCGGTGAATTTCATACCGTAACCTCCTTTTCAATAATGAAGCTGTTCGGGATAAAATGCATACTATAAATTAAATGCAGATAGAAACCGCAGTCAGTAAGAAAATGAAGGTAGGCTGGATAAAGAAGGACAATCTCCGGAACCTCACGGATTCAGGGGAGGTGTGCCCACATTTTCGGGACACGTCATCGAGAGAATCACCGTTGATGATAAAAGGGAACCCAGATAATAAGGGCGGAGATCATAGCGATTCCCGTGTCTCTATCGCCCTTCTCTGGCTTTCTGACGCTCATAGGGGAGGATATGACCCTCTGCAACCCATTTACACGCTTTCAGGGTGTCCTTTTCATATGTCTGATCGGTCTTTCTGTCCCAAAGGCGCCAGTGATCTCCCAGCATACGGTCGTACACATTCATAATGTCAAACCGGCCGTCCTCGGAGTAATAGCTGCCGGGTTCCTTGCGGATCCATTTAAGACGGATGGGAGCAGAGGCTTCCTGCCTGGCTGCCCGATTGGCTGGCGCCCGGGTCTGCTCGTTCAGCGGTGGGGGAGGGGAGAGGGCAGGGTGCTTATAGTTCTCAGGGAAAGAGGTCAGGAGCCAACGGATCATTGCGTCTGAAATGTTGTCCTCCGGGAAGTCCCATTCATCCCTGAACAGGGCCTTTGCTTCCGCTTCAGAATTGGGGGACACAATTTTAAGTTCGTTCGGGCCGGTAAAGGGCTGCTCAAACAAGTCCAGTTCATCCGTAATACCACGGGCGTCCAAATAGTATGTCGTGGAACCTTCCGTAAACACATTGAAGACGTGAAGCAGCTCCATGCCGGCACCGACCGGGTCATACAGGATACCGATGGGTAGGCTGCACTCTCTATGAAAGTATTTGGCCAATTCACCACAGAAGCCCTGCAGGAAGCTGCCTACGGACACCGTGGCCAGGTCTCCGGATGCATCGATACGGATCGGCAGCTCAGCTTCGATGTTGTCCAGAGCTTTAAGAAAGCCGGACGTGTCTCCTTTATACTGCTCTTGAAGGACATAAAATCCGTTACACATGGGACATCACTTCCTTTCAGTCACAGATAGCAATACTTTTCTACTCCATGAAACACAGAACTTCGTGGTCCAGGTCCAAAACGAGGTTGTCATGATCGGCACGGGACAAGCTAACCCCGCTGAACGGGCAGCAGACTGTGCGCTTAGTTGGGTTCTCCTCGAACTCACGCTCCGATTGGCCTTTTGGAATAGTGACAACGGTCAGGTCAAAAAGATCTTCGTCCTCCGTGTTCGGTTTGCCGTAACAAGCGAGGATGCGATTATTTTGAATCATATCGTAATAATTGACGGCGAGGGAAATGTGGCTACAATAAATGGCATCCCTTTTGCCTTCTGCTTTATCCCTCTTGCTACGAAATACTCGGGAGAGAAGAATGGAAATAATAAAGATGGTCAGCGGGATAAGCGCATACCAGCGAGCGTTGGGGGCGCTGGAAGCGAAAAAAATCGCAGCAACCGTGAAAGCTGGAAGGATGGGACAAATGCAGATGGCATAGATTACGTCTGCCCTTCGTGCCGCCTTGACCGTTTCTGCATACTGTGTGTCACTGTTAAGGGCTGCGTGGTCCTCTGTGGACTGCTCCGACAGGGCTGCGGGATCGTAGTTGATGACCTTCTTCACAGCGTAATACATTTCTGCGTTCTCCTTTTTGATGTATTAGATGGAGTACCTGCGCTGGATGACCTCCTGCGTGGCAAGGGGGTACATCTCACGGATCCGAGGGTGATTATCATAGGTGACAATAATGTCCGGTTTAGGGAAAGACTTGTACATGTTCTGCAGCAGCTCTGCCAGCGTTGCGTGGTCCCTCTCTTCGTAGTAATAGGTATACAGAGCCTTTCCCTTTTCCCAATAGGGAGGATCCACAAAGATGGTGGCTTTGTCATACCAGTAACCCTCTGCTTCCAGAAACTCGCAGGCGTCCTTATTGTGGATCTCGATACGGTCTCGCATGGAATAGATGTGGGAGATGCGATCTGAAAGTGCCCTGGGATTCCAGCGTGCGGTAAGGGCTTCCTGAGAGCCGTGTTTACCGCCCAAAGGATTTGCTTTTACAATGCCAGAGAAGGAAAGACGGTTGGCCAGCAGGAAAGACCAAGCTAAATCGGCCGTAGGAGCCTCCTGGAGCGCAAGGGCGGCCTTGGCGCCGGTAAAGTCGCGGTGGGTGGGAACGGCGCTCTGAAGGCGCCCTGTGAGCTCCTGGGGGCATTCTACGATGGTTTTCCAAAGTGCATACACGCCAGGATCCTTGTCGTTAAGAATGAGCCTCTTAATAATGCCTGCATCCAGCAGGGCGAGCCCCAGCGATGCGCCTCCGGCGAAAACTTCTGCGAATGTGTCCAGCTGCTCTTGGGACAGCCTGGAATACAGATAATCAATAAGCTTAGACTTGCCACCGGGATATCGGAGAGGGGAGAGACGCTTCTTTAAGCAGGGGAGGGGAGAGGCGATTCTTTGTGCGTCTAACACGCCTTTTTCCTCCAACAGCAAGAGAAAGCGGTGCTTTTCCCGTTCGGCTTCGTCCATATAAGTGAAGCCTTCACACTCCGGACACCAAAAGCCAGCAGGGGAGGGGTAGATATCGAAGTCAGATGCGGGACCCTTGACGCCGCACCAGTGACAGGTCAGCATATAGAACCATCCTTTGCCTGTATTCTGAGTCCTTACTCGTAAACGGGCTGGAAAAACACGAGCGTAACGTAGTAGTTGCCATTGCAGGTATAGCAGGTGATGCCGCCTGCATTTCTATCCCAGATGCTCACACCGTTCTCATCCGTCATGTCACCGGACGGGGGATTGTAACCGGTAGCAATTTCAACACAAACGTATTCCTGAGTATATGTACCATAGTCCATATAAGCCTTCGAACCGACGGAACAAGACTTAATTGCGTTAAAACCCTGGTTGGCATGATCGCCAATAACTTGTACCGAGTTCCATTCCTGCAAAATTGCACTGTCCGGAGCATCCACAATGGCCTGAGCAATGTAAAGATCGTCTGCCCAGGAATTATAGAAATAGGTCGCCACATTTACGCCAACAGAGGGAATCGACCAGCGTCCAACAGCACCATTATCGACAGAACGCTGAGCACAATAATTATGGGAATGATACTGACTACCACAGTAACTGCAGCCAGAAGGCGCCGTGGGAGCCTGCGTTTCCGTCGCATGAGCGGCAGCCACAGTATCTTCTTTATCTGTGTTCTCGCTGTAATCTATCGGAAGATAGCAGTCCCCAGGATCTCTGGAAACAGAAAGCTCTTTTGCAGGATGATAGTTGGTGAGGGGGTCTTCGCTCTCAGAGGAGATAGTAGGGGAGGCATCGTCGGCCGCGACGATAGTGGACTCGGCTGCATCCGTCTCCAGAACGTGCCTCTGTACCTGGGCGGAAGCGGTCAGGGGGATAGCAAAAGTGAGGCAGAGCATCAGCGCGATCAGCAATGCACGGATAGAGTTGGCCTTTTTCATGGGAGTTCTCCTTTCAATAATTGGGTGATTGTTTTTGCATGTGGAAGATTAGAAGTCGATCTTGTAGATAAAGAGCCGTTGGGTAAGTGGGTACGCGCGATTGAACAAAATAAAGTTTTTGTTCAATCGGAGGTGGGTTTGCCAAAAGGGGAGAGGTGAAATCAGAGGTCTGGGGCCCATTCGGACTGTACAGTGACGGTGCTGCGGCTGAGGATTTTGATCGTGGTGAGATCCAAGCCCAGTTTCTTGGCTTTACGGCGCAGCACCGGCATAAAGTCCTCAAGCGCTGCTTGAGCATCCGCTTCATTTTCCCATGGGCCATTTCCACAGGCTGGGACCAATTCGCCAGCGTGCTCACCTTTGGTACACAGGATAAACGGCCGGTACTCTTTGTGGGCTGTGACGGCGCAGGGACTGTTGTAGGCAATGGTACACTGCAGTTCACCGGCTGCGTTTCTCAGGCGGATCTCGCTGGGCGGAGCGGTATTTTGGGTGTTCATAAGCCTCAATCCTTTTCCTGACGGTTTTGAGAGCATCGTAAAGATGCGTTGCGTGATCAGTCGTTTTCCTGATGTGAACTTGGCATTCCGATTTAGACATATTATAGCATATTATATACCCAAAAGGAAATAATGAAGATACACTTTTGACAGGTGTGTCCTCGCAGGTGCATGTGAGCGTGATCGAAGTCAGGCAACGTCCCAGATCCGGCGCGAGTTCGCTGCCTTTTCTTTACAGCGGACATCCCGAGATTTGCAGCGCAGGGGGCATTTTGACGACGTGGTCTTACAGCCATCACAGAACAGTCCTGCTTTAGGGACGGCTTTACACTTGCGGAAGCGCTTTCTTTTCCATCTTGCGGTAGAGCGGTCGATCATTGCCAGTTCCCCTTCTCTCAGATGATGGACGCCTCGATGCTGTCGAACTGATCCTGCGTCGGGTCGAAAAACCGGCCGGTCATGTCCTCATACCTTTCGAGGGCGTCCCATACGGCTTCGCTCTTGGTTTCGACGCCATCAAATGCGTTCCGGTAAATGAGCTGCGCCAGGGCTTTGATTTTTTCCGTGGTGCCGCGGTACTTGCCAGACATGATGACCTCGTCGAAAAGATCTCTGTACGTCATATCTTGTTCCTTTCCTTTCTGATAGGCTCTTGCGTTAATGGCGGTCAGATGGTGTACTTCACAGGAGACTTGACGTGCAGCGGCGTAAGCACACGATCCTTCAGCGCGTCCTTCATGATCGCAAGGTATTCGGCCGTGAACACCAGCACATACTTCATCAGGAAGATGAGGGCGGCTGCGATAACACAGTACAGCTCAGACGGAGTGTAGCCGATGCTGAAGTAGAAATGCACGGCAATACCGACCAGCATCAGGGCCAGGACTCCGCCACCGAAGTGGAAGGCCATAGCGAGCAGCTTGATCACGGGCGTCAGAACGGACAGCAAAACAAGGGCGAGCAGGCTCAGGAACTTAGAGACAACGTGCTTGATAACATAAGTTGCAGACATGATGCATCCTCCTTTCAAAGATGACCTATATCCGGGGGGGCTGAATGATCCTCCTTTCCTTCTAAGGCAATACTAACATATACCGCTATATATGTCAATATCCTTTTTGCGTTTTTTCCTAAAAAAATAAGAGGGCGGAAAACCGCCCTCTATGTGCCTTTTAATCTTTGCTGCAAATGCAGTGATTTTCTTACCCTGATAGCGGGCACCCGGTACCGTGTCAATTGTTTTTTCTGCATAAGTCGAGCGTCTATTGACGAAGTATATATCTTGGTATATACTTATGATACAAGGAGGTGTTTGCAGTGGAAACAGCGAAGATTTTTGAAAATGGGAGAAGTCAAGCGGTTCGCTTGCCGAAGAAGTTCCGGTTTAACACAGATGAAGTTGTGGTGCAGCAGCTTGGAGATGCCGTCATTTTGGTTCCCAAGGAAGCCCTCTGGCAAACATTTATGGATGGCTTGGATGGGTTTACCGATGACATTTTTGAAGATGGTCGAGATCAAGGCGTGCAAAAGGATCGAGAAGCGCTATGACATATATGCTCGACACGAACATCTGCATCTATGCAATGAAAAACAAGCCGGAAAAGGTGCTGCAGCGGCTAAAGGCTGAGATCAACGAAGGTGTGTGCATCTCCTCAATCACCTTGGCCGAGCTGGAATATGGTATGAAGCGCAGCTCGAATCCGGCAAAGAATGAACAGGCGCTGCTCAGGTTTTTAGTCCCTTTAAGTGTCCTGCCTTTTGGGGCAGCGGCAGCATCGGAGTATGGAGAGATCCGTGCTCATCTCCAAAGTCAGGGTACACCGATTGGACCTTTGGACATGTTGATTGCCGGGCATGCTAAAGCGGAAGGAATGACCCTGGTCACAAACAACGTCCGAGAATTTGAGCGAGTGCAGGGTCTTGAAATAGAAAACTGGGTAGAATGAAATAGAAGAGCCGTCCCGGCGTGGGGCGGCTCTTGTGTTAATTTTGGTATTTCCTCTTTCGTATGGGTTGATGACCCTTTCTCTTGTGTAGGCAAGGCTTTACAGCGCAAGGGCGATGTCTTCGGCGGTTACTGGGACCCAGTCGGAAAACATTTGACGGGAAAAGCACGTTTTGGAGCCGCGCCGATTATCGGCACCCACAGAAAGGAAAGATACCTCTTCACCGTTGACCTCTCTGGCAATCTGGACAACATAGGTGCCTCCACGACCAGAAGACCAGTCAAGGGCCTCCTGAACTGTGTTGAAACCGTCGCAGGAGTCAAAGATGCAGGAACTATTAGATAGACAGACATTAAACATAATAAATTACCTCCAAAACAAAATCACAGGGGCGTTTATCACCAACATCTTCATTGATCTTCTACCTATATAATACTACGGTATCGGAGTGATGTCAAGTGTTATTTTGGAATTATTTGAAAATTTTAAGTAAAAGGTAAGAACACAAGCCGCCCCGCAGAGTCCTTAAAACGCCGTTTACGGGACGAATTTATTTTACCTCCCCCGTAGAGCAGAAAAGGAGCCGCCCCGGTAGGGGCAGCTCCTCTGTTTCAGGCACGAGACCGGAAATCGTCATCGTCAGGATGTTCCAGCGCAGCTGCAAAGCTCAGGGCAGCATTCCCCAGGTTTCGCAGCGTAAGGGGATCCTGGCAGTTATTGATCCAGTTGAAGATATCGTTTGCAGTCAGCTCGATCTCCACATCCACCGCCACGATCTTTCTGACGCTCTCACCGACCATCCGAGTCCTCATGCGGTCCTTAGACAGCTCGTGATATTCATATGCCATATCATTCCCTCCAAAACACGTTCATTGGAAAGTTCCATATAGTATCTGGTTTACGGTTTGAGATCTATCTTGCTTTCGCGGTAATAACCGTCCTTCTCAAAGCGATAGGCCACCGGATCGGTGATGACCACGGAGATGTAGTTCCGAAATCCTTCGCGGTAGGCCTTCCGCTGGTGATATTTATTGCCGCCCCCCGCCAGCAAAAGCGCTGCTGAGCTTCACCACGTCGTCGAACCAGAAATGCTCCCGGACGACGTAAGCCTCAGCATAATATCTTCGACACCAATCCAGCAGTTTTTCGCAGTTGGTAGAGAGCTGGGACTCGTAGCCGACCCTGTGGTTGCCGTACAGGCGGAAGGTGTACCCGGGAAGAGCCGATTCCTCCGGCTCAGACACGCTGGGGCGCAGGTTCTTCACAATATCGCGGACGTACTGCGGCACGTCGTTGGTCGTGATAAGAGTCTTACTCATGCTGGTACCTCCAAAGCAAAATCACAGGGGCGCTCAATCGCCCATATTCTCTTTAACATGTTTTCCGGATCGGATACGGTGATCCACGTGCGGTTCATTCTTATCAATGACCCAGTTCCGTCCTATTTTTCGTGCTGTCCGATATGCCCCACGGTTCACCCTCTGCCGTACCGTCGCCGGGTCTATCCCGTTGAGCCTGGCGTATTCCGCCAGGCTGATCAATTCCTCATTTCCCATGTATACATCCCTCCTTCTCTAATCGGCAATTCTTGCGCCGCAGCCAACAATAGCCTCACGAACGCTCACAGGCACACCTACAAGCTCAACAGGCCCATTGTAGCCCTCATAAAGGCGATGCTTGCCAAAGACGCAATAGCGCTCTCCTTTGGCAGTTTTATAGCACTTCAGAAGTGTGCAGAAATGCCCATCCACGTCCTCGGCAGATACACACAGCATTCCGTTTGGAGTTTTCTTGCCTACGATATCGGTATACTTTACACTATTGATGGATACAGGATAGCGCTGTCCGCTATAGGGATTGAACCAGTTGGAGCACTCATATTTGTGGGCCTTCACCATTTTCATAGATCAGCCCTCCCACTTGACGCGGCATCCAAACATCCGAGCGATAGCTTCAATATCCCGTTCGGTAAGCTGCTCTCCGGCAGCCAAGCGTCTGCGGATCTCCTCTGCAGCCGCATACGGCTCGCAGCACCCAAAATCATCCGAGAGACCTTCAAGCCCCAGGATCGTCCAACTTCTCATCTCTGTCCCTCCGCTACATAGCACCAGCTTTGGGGCGCCCGGTCGAGAAGACGCAGCTCAAAGCCGTTTTTCATCGTCCGGATGCCGGTAAACCCACCCAGATCACGCGGGTGGTCATAGATGTGAAGACCAGAAATGTGCCAACCGTAAATATAGTGTTTCCCCTCTTCGGAATATTTGAAATAGATATCTTCGCGGCGAACACAGGATTGCTGTTCGGCAATGTCTGCATTTGCTATCTCACATCGTTGTAGGATGTAGTCGCACACAAACTCGCCGATAACCTTGCCGTTGCATCTGCCGACCGTATTGGTCCGGACGGTATCCCTGTCCAGATTTCCGCCCTTTACGGAGATATACGGATGACCACTTGTGCAGTAGATATAGCACTTAAACGGTACCTCCAGTTTCGGCACAGATTTACGCAATTCCATAGTTTTTCTGCCAATGATGATTTTCTCGCACCATTCTGGGCGAATGCTCAACAGTACAGCTTTCATTTCATGTTCTCCTACAATCTGCAGCAGGTCGTTTCATCGCAATCCTTCACATCGCAGCTATCGCAGTCGGGCGCGAACTGCGGGCAATCCTCAGTGGTTTCTACAACAATGCCGCCGACGCGGCATTCATCGCAGCCACACTCCTTGTAGGTAACGGTGGGGTTACTGGAATCGTTTACAGTATTCCTCGCGCATACCCGGCACAGGCAGTCGGCGCAGTCCGTATCGGAGCTAACTTCTCTATGTACACTCATTATCAGTTCCCCCGTGTGACATACCGCGTTGCCCCGCGGACAGCGTCTTCTTCCGAGGTGAACCTCATTTCACCACTTCCCGGCTCGGTGGTACGCTTGAGCGTGTGATCCGGCTCTCCCAGATGCATAAACTGGACGAAGAAGATCCCTTCATATCCGGGCACATCCACATGAACCTCAGCGGACCGGTGGGTCACATAGTTCTTAAACTCATATTTTTTCATAACTTAGTCCTCCGCCAGCACGTCTGGAAATTTCTCTCCCTCAAATCTATCGTTCCGTCCAAATCCCTGCTCGGGGTCAATCTTGGACGCCGCTGCTTCAGCATACGGGACAGAGACTTCTACCAGCTTAATGGGGAAAGGCAGTGCCGTGTTGCGATCATCTCCGCAGGCGATTTCAATGCCGATATGTCGATACTGCCAAAATACCTCTCCGCCTTCGTACAGCTCGTGCTCAATATCCTTCCGGGATTTGGTCAGATCCGCATACAAAGGATACCAAGGGAACGAGTCTACCCTTTTAGGCGGAGCTGGGAAATAGGCGCCATTATCTTTCGACCGCACCCGTCCATACTGGAAGATCAGAAAGCTGGGATGCTCTGCGAGAAACTTCCGGTTCCAATCTGCGACCAGTTCGTAGATATCCTTCCCACAGAACACACCATTGTTCTCATATCTCTTTTCCAGCAGCGGCTCGCCATCCGGTTGCAGAGCATAGACAGGAAAGGGGTTAGCAGAGCGAATGGCTCTGTGCGTGTCAGACGCATACCAAGAAAAACTACCCATGTTTCCTCCTCATTCCACGGCATAGCCGTTATACTTAAACTGCTCAGCAATGGAAGCTGCCTCCTCAACGCAGTAAGCGAAACGCTTTGCGTAGATGCTGGAAATATCGCCGGTTCCGGAAATATTGATACCCATTTCGATCTTGTCGTCTGTGCCGATATTCACGATCCAGATACGACTGGAAATCCCCTGTACGCATGTCTTTTCTTCGAGACGCTTCTTTGTCATTTCCAGCTCCCGCGCATATTCCTGATAGCTCACTGTTTTCATGTGTAATCCTCCTTACATCAGATCATTGTTGCAGCGGTATTCTATGTATCGCTCGCATTTTTCTTTCTGTTCCCTGCCGATAGGCATATACATAACTTCCCAAATTCCGCTGAGTTCAAAAGGCTCGGAAACTCTTATGCCATTTTCTTTCATCCATTGAACGAAGCTCTCAACAAACTCTTGCCGCATTCCGGCAATCAGCCATTTCATTTACAGCCCTCCTCGTCGTTCAGGAGCAGTTACGCCTCCACAACTCTCAAATGCCAACCGGGAAAGAATCTCTCGTTCTCCAGAACCCATTCAGAAGCCTCATGCCGGGTATCAAAGGTTTTCTCTTTGTAGGTTTGGCCCAATTCGCAGTCCTTCCAGACCTCGAACTTCCTGCCGTCACCCTGGCCGATCTCCCTACTCCAATGCCCACCGGTGGAGTAGTTCCACTCAATGGTACCATCTTCGTTCTGCTGGATACCGTGAGCAGTGAGCTTCCAGCCATCCTTATCCCGGATCAGCACGGCGGAACACTCGCCCAGCTGCACCTTGTCCGCATCCCATACCCACAGGCACCGATATTCTCCGCCATTCCGCAGTGTGTAGGTCTGCCCGATTTCAGGCTTAATGTAATTAGCCGCCATATCATTTTCCTTTCTGCCACTTCCCCCGGCCGGGAGATCCGCCCTATCCTTGTACTTATATATTACTACGATAGCGTAGTAATGTCAAGAACATTGTTGATAGATTCAGAAAATATTTCGGAAGCGACGTTTAAGAAAAGGGACGGCAATGCCGTCCCTTTTCTTCTTAATCAATTATTCGTTGGTGTCTGCAATGAGTGCGTAGATGTCAACATCCAACGCAGCAGAAATTTTCAATGCCATAGCAATAGACATGTTCGCAAGATCACACTCGCCTGATTCGAATTTCTGAATCTGCCTCGAATGACAACCAACTCTTTCTGCGAGGGCCTGCTGTGTCAGCCCCTTTTCTCTCCGCAGCTCTCGTATCCTGCTTTTCAAAGAAATCCTCCAACAAATTAAATTCGCTCACCTATTGTTTGCTTACTCGTTCTTATCACTAATATCGCTGGCGACTAACTGACGAACATAGTCCGTCACATTGTCCTGCTTATCCAAATGTTCAATGACCGGTGCGTCATTCTCTGTATGAAAAGAAAGCCTGTAGTTTTTGTAGGTCGTCTTCCTGGCTTCGTTAATCTTCTTGACGTTGTCAGCCTGATACTTCCGGTTGGCGGCCAACTGTTTTTCATACACGTCAGGGCGGCACACCCGCATGATCGTGGCGTAGGATACACCATGCTTGGCTGCCAGGGCCGCATACGGCATGCCCGCCTCATGGTTGCTCCGGATCTCCGCTTTCTCTGCTTCTGTAAACCTCTGCTGTCGAACCATAAAATAAAATCCTCCTTGAGTGAGAGTGCTCTTTTGTCAGATAGTAACATATATTAACAACTATGTCAATACCCCCCGCCTTCCTATCTGAAAAATTCACGCGGACCCCTGCGGGGTCGAAATGGGAGTCAAGGGGGCAAAGCCCCCTT
>ERZ780014.695-NODE-695-length-13463-cov-7.17012_pt1 | contig 13463 bp, 13 predicted proteins | sample MGYA00511929_ERZ780014 | MGnify/ENA primary metagenome ERZ780014 (study PRJEB29588, sample SAMEA2155132) | human gut metagenome | biome: human gut; feature: human-associated habitat; material: faeces | place: Denmark | collected 2008/2010 ...
GCGGCGCACAGGTATCGGGCACGTTCTATGCCCGCGGCCAGACGGGCCAGCAGCTCCTGCTGGGCGCTTATTCGGTACTCAACAAGGAGATCGCAGCCGGCACGGTGAAAAGCTATCCGCGCCATGAAATGCTCGACATCGTCATCGAGGACGGCGAGGCAAAGGGTATCATCGCCCGCAACCTCGTCACCGGTGAGATCGAGCGCCACGGTGCACACGCCGTAGTGATCGCCACAGGCGGATACGGCAACGTATTCTTCCTTTCGACCAACGCCATGGCATCGAACGGTTCGGCCGCATTCCAGTGCTACCGCAAGGGCGCCGGCTTCGCCAACCCCTGCTTCACGCAAATCCACCCGACCTGCATCCCCGTACACGGCGACCAGCAGTCGAAGCTGACGCTCATGTCGGAGTCGCTGCGTAACGACGGCCGTATCTGGGTTCCCAAGAAACTCGAAGACGTGAAGGCCATCCGCTCGGGGGCCAAGAAACCGTCGGACATCGCCGAAGAAGACCGCGACTACTACCTGGAGCGCCGTTACCCGGCCTTCGGTAACCTCGTGCCGCGCGACGTGGCTTCGCGTGCCGCCAAGGAGCGCTGCGACGCAGGCTTCGGCGTGAACGAAACGGGGCTGGCCGTATTCCTCGACTTCAAGACCGCCATCGAGCGTCTGGGCAAGGACATCATCAAGCAACGCTACGGCAACCTGTTCGACATGTACGAGGAGATCACCGACGTGAGCCCCTACGAGCAGCCGATGCAGATCTTCCCGGCCGTGCACTATACCATGGGCGGCATCTGGGTCGACTACAACCTGATGACCACCATCCCCGGCCTGTATGCCATCGGCGAGGCCAACTTCTCCGACCACGGTGCCAACCGCCTCGGCGCCTCGGCGCTGATGCAGGGTCTGGCCGACGGTTATTTCGTACTGCCCTACACCATCGGCGACTACCTCTCGCACAAAATCCAGGCTCCGAAGGTGAAGACCGACACCAAGGCCTTCGACCAGGCTGAGAAGGAAGTCAAGGAGAAGATCGCCAAACTGCTCTCGATAGGCGGCAAGCAATCGGTAGACGATATTCACAAGAAACTCGGCCACATCATGTGGGAGAACGTCGGCATGGCCCGCACCAAGGAGTCGCTCGAAAAGGCGATCACCGAGATCCAGGCACTACGCAAGGAGTTCTGGAAGGACGTGAAGGTCGTAGGCAAGGAAAACGACTTCAACGTCGAGTTGGAAAAGGCGCTCCGCCTGGCCGATTTCCTGGAACTGGGCGAGCTGATGGCCCGCGACGCACTCAACCGCGAGGAGTCATGCGGCGGCCACTTCCGCACGGAGCACCAGACCGAGGAAGGCGAGGCCAAGCGCGACGACGAGCACTTCGTATATGCCGCCGTATGGGAGTACAAGGGCGAGGACGCAGCCCCCGAGCTGACGAAAGAACCGCTGAACTTCGAGTTCGTACACCCCGCACAGCGCAACTACAAAGACTAACCGTTTGACGTTGTAACACTTTAATAACAAATTGAAATTATGAATTTTACATTAAAGATATGGCGTCAAAAGGACGCTAAAGCAAAGGGTGGTTTCGAAACTTACAAAGTCGAAAACATCTCGGCCGACACCTCGTTCCTCGAGATGCTCGACATCCTCAACAATAACCTGATCCACGAGGGCAAGGAGCCCGTGGCATTCGACCACGACTGCCGCGAAGGTATCTGCGGCATGTGCTCGCTGCACATCGACGGCCATGCCCACGGCCCCAGCCAGGCGGTCACGACCTGCCAGATCTACATGCGCAAGTTCAAGGACGGTGCGACCATCACCATCGAGCCCTGGCGCTCGGCAGCGTTCCCCGTCATCAAAGACCTCGTGGTGAACCGTTCATCGTACGACCAGATCCTGCAGGCGGGAGGTTTCATCTCGGTACGCACCAACTCGGTGCCCGACGGCAACGCCATTCCGATTCCGAAGGCCGACGCAGACGAGTCGATGGACGCCGCCGCATGCGGAGGCTGCGGGGCCTGCGCCTTTTCGGCGCAGCCCGCGTATCGTCGCTCGCCAAGCTGCCGCAGGGCCGCGTGGAGGGTGCACGCCGCGCCAAGGCGATGGTCGCCAAGATGGACGAACTGGGCTTCGGCAACTGCACCAACACGGGTGCCTGCCAGGCCGAGTGCCCCAAGTCGATCTCCATCGCGCACATCGCACGCCTGAACCGCGAATTCCTCTCGGCAAAATTCGAGGACTAAACGGACAGAAATACCGGTCTTACCGCTCAACGGAAATACCGGGCAGACAAAGGGGAGGGACAATGCAGTCCCTCCCCTTTTTTATTGTATCGTTATGCAGACTCCGCTTCCGGTTCTCAATATGCGCCCCGGCCATACCCGGCCGTCATCTCGCACCAATGCCGGACGCGGGAAGGCAGACGGTACCATTTTTGCGGCGACGGATGAAATACAAAACCGCAATGCCATGGAAAGAATTGTAGAATTTCCGACCGATCGCACCGTCATCTCCACCGAAAACAACGGGTTCGCAGGCGACGAACGCGACGAAACCCTGATCGACGAAAACCTCGTGGAAACCGAGATCCCGCTGGCGGACAGGATTCCGGGTGCCGTCCGGGAGACCGAAGAGGGCGACAGGCCGATCTATGACGAAGAAGGGTACCGGAACGATCCGGGCGGGGAGTAAAACGGAGCCGGCGAAGCCCCAGCCTTTATTGCGGGCGGATCGACGAAAGCCGCGCCACCTGCTTGAGGTCGAACTCGCCGTAGATGTTCACCACGACGGTTTCCTTCGCACCGTAGGTAATCATCACCAGCTCTGACTTGACCGACAGGGCCGTTTCCCGGATATAGAACTTCGTGGTCTGCCCGTCCTCCGTACCGGAGGTGACGGGCTGGAATTTCCGGTCGGCGGCGACGGCGGCCTCGGCATCGCGCACCAGCATCCCGCTGTCCCCGCCTTTGAGGGCAATGATACGGATATACTCAATGTCCTTCAGTAATACGGCAAGTCCTTTATCCCCCCTTTGCGCGGCCTGACGGCTCATCATCTGCATCATCTTCTGCTCCAGCAGCACGCTGGTAAATCCTTCGGAGGCATCGTACCGCCGGAAGAAATCGTCCACGGAGCTGCTCTGCGCCGATACAGACCGCGGCAGGAAGAGGCAAAGGGCAAATATCAATAACAATCGTTTCATGGATTCCGTGATTATAATTACATGAGCAGCGAAATGCCGAAACTCAGCGTATGGCACTCGGGGCCGCCCCCCTTCTTGAAAAGGGGCGTCACACCGTAACGGACGAAAACACCGACACCGCTATAGGAAACCGCACCGCCCACACCGAACTGATATGTCCGCAATCCCGAAAGCTCGTACTGCACCTTCGGCTTTTTATGCAGTGAAGTCAGCTCGATCCCGAAGTCGGAATACGCGATGGCCGACACCTGAAAATTTCTGAAAGGCTTGTAAATAAGCCTCAGAGGAATACCGAGCGACGAAGTGACGAACTTCGATTTGTCGGCCGGTTCGTCCAGCGCCACGGGCAGGAGGCGTCCATGTTCGTACCCAAGGCGGATGTGCGCATCGGAAAGCCGGTAATTATCCACGGCAAAATTCAAATCTGTGGCAAAATAGAATGTACGGTTGCGGTTCAGAGCAACCTGCACCTGTAAAACCGAGGCTGCGACATGGATTGAACTCCCCAGCTTCTGGTCGAGAAAACCCTTCTCTTCGGGGGCATAACCGTCGTAATCGACCCCAACCAGTTGCGAGAACCCGAATTCACCGCAGTTGAACAGATAGAGTTTCACACGCCCCGACCGGGTCACCACATCGGCGTACTCCGGTTCCGGGGCACGCCCCAGTGTAATCCCGAACCCGGCCACCTCGAGTATGACATTGCCCTCGCGGCCTGCTCCGCGCAGTGCCATCAGGTCGTTGCCCACCGTATCGATCCTCCGCAACGTATCGAGCCCCAGTGAATCGCGGTTCATCGCCATAACGGGCCGTTCGCAGGTTCCTCCCCGCTGCACACGGAGTTCTCCTTCGGTCTGCGCCGATACCAGCCGAGGCAAAAGCAGAATAAGTGCCAATAATAATCTTTTCATAGCCATTCCGTTTCAGGTTTTACAGCGAGAGCGAATAGGCAAACCCGAACGAGACCGTATGGCAGTCGGGGCCGGCATCATGCTTGAACAGCGGCGTGATACCGTAACGGGCATAAAGGCCGAACCCGCTGTATGCGACCGACGCACCCAGGCCGAACTGGTATGCCCGGAATCCGGACAAACTGTGCTTCTCCTTCGGTTTTTTATAGATGGCATCCGCCCCCAGCATGAAATCGGAATAGGCGACGGCCGTGATCCGGAGGCGTTTCACAGGCTCGTAGATCAACCGCACGGGAATACCGAGCGAGGAGGTAACCGCCTTAGACTTGTCGGCCGGTTCGTCCAGAGCTACCGGCACGAGGCGTCCGCCGATGTTGCCGAGGGTGATTCCCGAATCGGCAAGGCGAATGTTGTCGAGCGTGTATTGCAGGCCGAGGCCGAGGCTGAGCGTCCGGCTCCGGTTCAGCGACAGGCATATCTGCATGACCGAGAAACTGAAATGGAACGACGGGCCGAGTCGCTGGTCGAGGAACCCCGCCTCACCGGGGGCATAGCCGGAATAATCGACCCCGGTCAGCTGCGTAAAACCGAACTCCATATCGCTGAGCAGGTTGAGCCAAACCCGGGGCGATTTCACCTCCATCTTCTGCATCGGGGTATGCCCCAGCCGGAGGCCGAAGCCGGCGACTTCGAGCACCATGCTGCCGTCGCGTCCCCCGTCGCGCAGGGTCACCAGGCCGTTGTCTACCGTATCGATACGCCGCAGCGTGTCGATACCCAGCGAGTCGCGGTCGACGGTTTTGATGGTCACGGGTTTCCCGTCGGCACGGCGGAAACTAACCGAGTCGGCGTTCTGCGCCGCAACGGGTGAAAAGGCCAGGAGCAATACCCCCGCAAAAACAAACAGTTTCTTCATGACATATCATTTTAATCGTTCACAATCAATTCTTCGACCAGATGCTCAGGGTCGGCGAACTCGGAAAAACCCTGCAAATAGACCGTCGTCCGCATGGCGACGTCCTTGTCGTAGACCGCTTGCCCGTCGATGTAACAATAGGGGCGGCGCATGTACTCCACGCACAGAAAAAGGCCGAGCGCCACGACGGCCGCTGCCGCGATCCCGCACAGGCGCAGGAACCTCCGCTTCCTGCCGGGTCTATGCCCGAAGGCCTGCACCCGCTCGGGCAGGCATTCCCCGGCAAGTCCGTCCATGCCGCAGAACATCGCCCGGGCATAGCGCAAACCGGGATCCGTTTCCCCCTCCCGGAAATAAGCCTTCAGTTCCTGCTCTTCGGCATCGGTCGTCCGCGCCTCGAAATAGCGCTCCAACAACTTCTCAATCCGTTCTTTCCGCTCTTTCATCGTCCATCATTTTTTTCAGTATTCCCCTCAGTGCATTGCGGGCGCGGGAGAGGATCACGCGCACCTGGGCTTCGTCGCAAGCCACCATGCCGGCAATCTCACGGGTCGGATAACCCTCGATGTCCTTCAGGTACAACACCTCGCGCTGCCGCCCGGGCAACTCCGCCATCGCACGGCGCACCAGGTCACGCGCTTCCCACCCTTCGGCATCCCCCGTCGTCGCACGCTCCGCCCATCCTGCCACAGCATTGTTGCGGCGCCCGTCCGCCCGCCGCAGGCGCAGGCAATCGTAACAACGGTTGCGCACGGCTGCCATCACGAAGGAAGCGATGTCACGGCAACCGTCGAGCCGCCCCCGCTCCGTCCACAACCGCTCCAGCAGGTCGTGCGTCACGTCCTCGGCCTCGTCGGCGCAAAGCAGCAGGCTTTGTGCATAACGGAACATACGGTCGCGGAGCGGCACAACGTAACGGGTGAATTCGAATTCCTTCATTGTATTTGTAAGACGAAGCAGCCGGGCAAAACGCAACACCGGATCGGTAAATATCGTAATTTTTTCCTCAATAGAAGCCTTTCCGATCCCATGCCGGAGCTCCTATAATATAGGTATGGCAAAAAAATGCAGATTTTTTGAAGAAATTTAGTACTTTGTATTGCATAATACTAAAATATGTATTATATTTGCAATACCAAAGTAGTAGTAAACCGGAAATATTAACCCTAAAATACCTCTACGACTATGAAAGAGACAGTAAACGTAAATATCGGCTCGCAGGCTTTCACCCTCGACGAAGATGCTTACCGTGTACTCAGGAGTTATCTTGACGACATACGCAGCCGCCTGCCCGAATACGACACCGAAACCATGGGCGACATCGAGGTACGCATTGCCGAGATATTCCGCGAGATCGTCTCCTCTCCGATGCGCGTCATCACCCTCGACACGGTGCGCACGGCGATGCATCGAATGGGGGCACCCTCGGACTTCGGCGAGCGCCGCGGCAACACCGCCCGGCAGGAGGACGAGGAAGCCGAGCCGGAAACCCGCAAGCTCTACCGCTCGCGCACCGACCGCTCGATCGCCGGCATCTGCGGAGGGCTGGCCGACTTCTTCCATGTAGATGCTACGGTCATGCGGCTCCTCATGCTGTTCCTGATAATCTTCGGCGGGCTTTCGATCTGGGCTTACATCATCCTCTGGATCATCATCCCCGAACAACCCGCCCCGAAATTCAATATTAACCGTAAAAACCGATAAAACCATGGCAACGGACAAAACAAAAAAACTGTACCGGGTACGCGACGGCATCATCGCTGGCGTCTGCGGCGGACTGGCCGACTTCTTCGGGCTCGACCCGTCGCTCATACGCATCGCAACTCTCATCCTCATACTCTTCGGCGGGCTTTCGCTCTGGGTATACATCATCCTCTGGCTGATCGTACCGAAGGCTCCGAAGCGATTAACCGAATAAAGCATTATGGCTGAAGACAACGTAAAAGCGCAGATGCGCAAGGGAATCCTGGAGTATTGCATCCTCGCCATCCTTTCCCGCGAAGATTCGTATGCTCCGAAGATCATCGCCGAACTCAAAGAGGCCGAGATGATCGTGGTCGAGGGTACGCTGTACCCGATCCTCACACGGCAGAAAAATTCGGGGCTCCTGACTTACCGTTGGGAAGAATCCCCGCAGGGGCCGCCCCGCAAATACTACACGCTGACCGACAAGGGGCGTGAATATCTTAAAACGCTCGACGAAGCCTGGGACGAACTCGTAGGCCAGATACAGGTCATTCGCCACGGAAAATAAAAAATCAACCCTTAAATAATTACAACCATGAAAAGAATACTTTTGATCGCAGTCCTGCTGGGCACCATGATCACCGCCACCACATATTTCGTCTGCATCGCAGCCCCGTCGGTACTCTTCGGCAAGGGCATCAAAGGCAGCGGCAACATCGTCACGCGCACCATCGACGCCCCGGATTTCGACCGTGTGGATGCGGCACGCGCCGTGAAGGTCGTCATCACCGGCAAGGCGACCGGCAAAATCACGATCGAAGCCGACGACAACATTATGGAATACGTAGTGGTGGAGGCCAAGGGCGGACGCCTGACGGCGACCATCGACAAGTCGGTCAACAACGTATCGAACGCCGACGTGACCGTCACCGTCCCAGCCAACGGGCGCATCCGCGCACTCGACGCATCGAGCGCCGCACGAATCACGAGCGACGTCACGCTGACGGCCGACAAATTCTCGATCGACGCATCGAGTGCCGCCAGAATCGACGCGGCCGTGAAATCGACCTCCTGCACAGTGGCCGCATCGAGCGCCTCGAACATCGACGCCGCCATCGAAACCGGCTCCTGCACGGTAGGGGCATCGAGCGCTTCGAAGATCACCCTGAAGGGCTCCGCCGACAAATGCAGCATCGACATGAGCTCGGCCGCAAAACTTTCGGCCGCCGAATTCACGGTCGCCGACTGCAGCGTCGACACCTCGAGCGCTGCCAAAGCTACGGTCAACTGCACGGACAAACTCCGCGCCGAGGCTTCGAGCGGCAGTTCGATCCGTTACACGGGCGACTGCCAGACCAGCATCAGCAAATCGAGCGGCGGCAGCGTAAGCAGGAAATAATCCCCCAACGGCACAACTATGAAAGAGGTTAAAAAATGCAGCATATCGGGCGTAGCGTTCACGATGGACGCCGATGCCTACCAGGAGCTGGAGAACTATCTCGACAGTCTGAAAAAGACCTACAAGGATACGCCCGACGGAGCCGAGATCGTCGCCGACATCGAAGCCCGCATAGCCGAGCTGATCCTCACAACGCAGGACAACACCCGCGTGGTCGAGAAACCCCTGATCCTGAATATCATCCACCAGATGGGCTCGGTCGAGGACATCTCCGAGGAGAGTTCGGACAAAAAAGCCCCCGAAGAGCCGCGTATCCCGCGCCGCCTCTACCGCGACACGGAGAACGCCAAGCTGGGCGGCGTATGCGCCGGCATCGGCAAGTACTTCGACGTCGATCCCGTATGGATCCGGCTGGGCATGTTCCTGCCGATCCTGCTGAGCTTCCTGCACTGGATTCCGTTCATGGACTGGACGGGATCGATGATGGGCAACCTGTTCGGCATCTTCGTCATCTGCTACGTTATCATGTGGTTCGCCGTACCGGCGGCACGCACGGCACGCCAGAAACTCGAAATGAACGGCGAAAAAATCACCGCACAGTCGATCCGCGAGACCACCGAAGCCACCGCAGGCTGCGATCCCGACGTCAGGGCCAAGCCGATCGTGGCGGAGGCCGTCTCGGTCTTCGGCAAGGTGGTGCTGATCCTGCTCAAGCTTTTCGCCGGGCTGCTCGTATTCGGGCTTATCATGGGAGCCTGCGCCCTGATTATCGGGCTGTTCGCCCTGGTCATAGGCGGCGGAGGCATCCTCTCGCCTTTCTCCCCGCTGGGCATGACGCTGTGGGTACCTATTCTCGGCATATTTATTGTACTGATTCCCGTCATACTGCTCATTTATGTACTGATGTGCCTCATCGCTTCGCGCAAGCCCGGAGGCACGGCCGTGCTGATCATCTTCCTGCTGTGGCTCGCGAGCTTCATCGCATGCGCCTGCATCGCCATCCGCGAGGATGTGGGCGACCGGTTCCGCGCCAAGCGTAACGTGATCGAACAGGTGCTCAACACCGAAGTGGTGATCGACAACGACACGACGACGGTACAAAAGCTGCTCAAGGAGTACGAAAGCCAGAACGTCATCGAAGACGGCCACAAGACGCTGCACATCAGCATCCCGAACAAATCGATCGACATTACGATCGACAAAGACAAGGCCGGGCTGGAAGTAAAGGCCGACGGCAAACGGGTGAAGGTCGGGAAAAGCCGCAAGGCTTCGGCAGAAGAGGCCGGACAGAGCACGCAGGCAGCCGCAGAGGCGGACGCAGACACTGCTGCGCAGGGACAGCAGACCGAATAAGGCCACAGGCGTTAGGTAAAATAAAAAGTTTTTTCGGAACGCAGGGCGCACCCACGGGTAGCGCCCTCGTTTTTTTGAAAAATTTAAAATAATTACTACCTTTGAGGGATTTTGTGTTTAAACGAAAAACTATGGCTGGCAGCAAATGCATCGGCATTCTCACATCGGGAGGCGACGCCCCCGGCATGAATGCGGCAATACGTGCGGTAACCCGCAGCGCAATCTATAACGGCTTTACGGTAAAGGGAATCATGCGCGGATACAAAGGTCTCGTATACAACGAGATCGTAGAGTTCAAATCCCAGAGCGTAAGCAATATCATCCAACTGGGCGGCACGATTCTCAAAACGGCGCGCAGCCAGGAGTTCACCACGGCCGAAGGACGTAAGGCGGCTTACGACAACATGGTCGCAGCCGGCATCAACGCGCTGGTGGTCATCGGCGGCGACGGCTCGCTGACAGGCGCAGGGATTTTCGCGCAGGAGTACAACGTGCCCATCGTAGGGCTTCCCGGGACGATCGACAACGACCTCGGGGGTACGGACTCGACGATCGGCTACGACACGGCGCTGAACACGATCGTGGAGGCGGTCGACAAACTGCGCGATACGGCATCGAGCCACGAGCGCCTCTTCTTCGTCGAGGTGATGGGACATACGGCGGGTTACCTGGCGCTGAACAGCGCCATCGCCACGGGTTCCGAAGCGGCTATCATCCCCGAAATGGACACCGAGGTCGACCAGCTGGCCGAACTCATCAACCACGGCTTCCGCAAGAGCAAGAACTCGGCGATCGTCATCGTGGCCGAAAACCCCAAGACGGGCGGCGCCACGGCACTGGCCGAACGTGTCAAGAAGGAGTTCCCGCAGTACGACGCCCGCGTCACGATCCTGGGGCATATCCAGCGCGGCGGGGCTCCGACGCGCGGGGGGTCCCGACCGGCCGTAGACCGCATCCTCGCCTCGCGGATGGGCGAAGCCGCCATCGAGGCGTTCCTCGACGAACAGCGCAACGTGATGATCGGCATTCAGAACGGCAAGATCGTCTACGTCCCCTTCGCCAAGGCGACCATGCACAACAAGGGCATCGACCGCAATTCGCTCGACCTGGTAAAGATACTCTCCATATAATTTCACAACAGACAACCCCGAACTTACCGAATGAAACGTGTTATCGGAATCGGCAATGCCCTGACGGACATGCTGGTCAACCTGGAATCAGACTCCGTGCTGGGTCGCTTCAAACTCGCCAAAGGCTCGATGAGCCTCGTGGATACCAAACTGCAGACCGAAATCTCGAAATCCGTGGCAGGACTGCCCTACTCGCTCTCGCTCGGCGGTTCGGCCGGCAACACCATCCGCGCCATGGCCAAACTGGGCTGCCAGGTCGGGTTCATCGGCAAGGTCGGACAGGATACGACGGGCGACTTCTTCGTCCAGGCACTCGAAAACCTGGGCGTGGAACCCGTAATCTTCCGTGGCTCGAAACGTTCGGGCAAGTGCGTGTCGCTCATCTCGCCCGACGGCGAGCGGACGATGGTCACCTACCTCGGCGCGGCACTCGAACTGACCGCCGCGGAGATCGACCCGGCGATCTTCGACGGGTACGACTGCCTCTATATCGAAGGTTACATCGTCCAAGACCACGACCTGATCCGCAAGGCTGCCCGCACGGCCAAGGAGTGCGGACTGAAGGTCGCCATCGACCTGGCCAGTTTCAACATCGTGGCCGAAAACCTCGAATTCCTGCGTAACCTCGTCAGGGACTATGTCGACATCGTTTTCGCCAACGAGGACGAAGCCAAGACCTTCGCCTGCGAGGCGGAGCCGCTGAACGCCCTGCAATGCATCTCGGAGATGTGCGAACTGGCCGTGGTGAAGATCGGCATCAAGGGCGCCATGATCAAGCACGGCGACGAAGTGGTGCATGTCGGCATCCTGGCTGCGGCAAAACGCGTCGACACGACGGGTGCCGGGGATTTCTACGCCGCGGGGTTCCTCGCAGGGCTTTGCGAGAACCTCTCGCTGCGCCAGTGCGGCACGATCGGCGCCATCACGGCGGGCAAAGTCATCGAGGTCGTCGGGACTACCTTCGGCGAAGAGGCCTGGGAGGACATCTCGCGCCTGGTGAACAAGGTCAGGAACGAGAAATACCTGTTCTGACCCGGAAAATTGGAATAAAGAAAGCGGCCCGTAAGGCCGCTTTCTTTATTCCAAAGGCAGGAACCGAACCTGCAACGCCCATAAAATCGGAATTTATTGTTATTTTTACGACACAAAACACCGGCGGCATGGACAAAATATGGACTTCGGCCAAAGTCAAAATCAGGAACCGGCTGGACTTTATCCATTACGGCCAGCGAATCGGCTACATCAATATCGTCGCGATCGTCATAGACCTCGCCATTCTGCTCTATTCGGCCATCGACTACCAAACGCTGATGCAAACCGGCAACCTGTTCCTTTTCCTGTTCCTGGTCTTTACGACCCTTATCTGGCAGACGATCTGTTTCGTAAAGGATTTCTACGCCTACACGCATAAGACGGAGTATTACAACCTCCAAGACATCTACCGGCACAAGACTCCGGAGGCAGCCGACGAGTTGGATGAGATTTATACCGCCGCCCCGATCGCCTTCCCGGGCACCGTATTGCGGCACAGCGACAACATAGACCGCTTATTGCAAGCAGACCGCCCCATCCATGCGATACTATGCACCGACAAGGAAAAGCGGGTATTGAAATACATAAAGAATTACCGGGACATCCTGCTGCCGTTCCTCAACGGCAAGTGGCACGAAATGAAGAACAGGAACGGCAGTTTTTACAACGAGCGCAAACTGTGCATGGCATCCGAATTCGGGGAAAGCGGCGGAGAATGGTACGTCCGGGTATGCAAAGGCTGTTACTACAACTCCTACCTGACGAACGTAATCTATGCGAAAAAACTCTCCCACCAAAGCGGTTGGGGCATGACCCCTCCCGCGAACATCGCCAACTACCCGGTACGCCGGCTCGAAAAATCGGTCATGAGCGACCACATCGGCATTTCGACGCTGGCCGTCACAACCGACGGATATGTCATTATCCTCCACCAGAACGACAAGGCCCTCACTTCGACAGACCGCCTGACTCCTTCGGGATCGGGATCGGTCGACTTCAGCGATTTGCGTCCGGACTCCGATTTCAGGGAGACGCTGAAAGCCGCAGCCGAGAGGGAGCTGCGCGAAGAAACCAACCTCCCCGCAGGCCGGATCGGACACACGGAGGTCATCGGCTTTTACCGCGACCTGGGGCGCGGTGGGAAACCCGAGTTCTGCTGCCTGACCCAGCTAAATGCCAGCTCGTTCGAAATAGCCGAGCTGGAACCCAGCTGCGAGGAACAGCGGGACGATTTCGAAACCTACCAGATACTGGGGGAAATGGGAGCATTGGACGGAAAAGATTTCGGGCGGTTTTCGGACATGGCGCTCAACCTCTCGCCCGGATGCGAAGAAGAGCACCCCTCATTGGCGCTCTACATGTGCTACATCATGCTTTGCCGATATTTCGGCAAGGAAATCCCCGTACGCAATTAAAGCACAGCTCAATGGCCGGCACGGGAGAAAAGCCCCCGGCTGATCTCGTAACGCATCCGAATCAGCCACAATGATTTGCGGGGCGACATCGTCAGCGAAAGCAACAGCGTAGCCGCCCACTTCATACATTCCAGCACAACGGCCTTCGGATAACGGCGGTAGATGCCCGCCCGCAGGCGCTGGCTCACGCCGACATTGTAGCAAAGGCGGCGGAAATAGTCCTCGGTGAGTTTCCCGGGCGGGATAATATGCCACATGACGGCATTGGGGACATACCAGCATGTCTCGCCGCCGCGCATCATGCGTTCGAAGAAATCGTTTTCCTCGCCACCGATCAGCATCCGTCCCACACGCCCCAGCGAGGGGTCGAACCCGCCGTATCGGGCGGGTGCGGAGCGGCGGGAGGCC
>ERZ780014.696-NODE-696-length-13462-cov-7.44492_pt1 | contig 13462 bp, 9 predicted proteins | sample MGYA00511929_ERZ780014 | MGnify/ENA primary metagenome ERZ780014 (study PRJEB29588, sample SAMEA2155132) | human gut metagenome | biome: human gut; feature: human-associated habitat; material: faeces | place: Denmark | collected 2008/2010 ...
GGTCGAGAACATAAAGCGCGCTCTCGCGCTCGAGCGTGGCGGCGACGTTGAACGCCTCCTCGCTGTCCTTGCCGTAGCAGACGGCGCCGTGGTGCGCCATGATAACTGCCTTGCTGTCCATGTCGGCGGCGACTGCGGCAGCGACGCCCTTTTTGAGCTTCTTCGTACCGGGCAGACCGTAAGAGCCGAGCATGACTCTGTCGCCTATAACCTTGCGTCCCTTTTCGGTCAGCGAGGGGATTCCCTGCGTTGTTGCACTGATTATGGACGCAAACTTCTGATGGGTGTGGATGACGAAGCCCGCGTCGGGATGGGCCTTGTAGACCTCGGCGTGAACGCCCTTTTCGGAGGAGGGCTTGACGCTGCCCTCGTAGCTCAGAGTGTCGATTTTCACCTCAACAATGTCGTCGGGGGTCAGTCCGTCGTAGGGCTTTCCGCTCGGGGTGATGACGAAGCTGTTTTCGTCAACGCGGCAGCTGACGTTGCCCCAGGTTCTTGCGATAAGACCGGTCTCGACAAGGCGCAGACCCGCTGCGATAACTTCTTTTTTTGCCTGTAAAATATCCATGAAAACCGTCCTTTCGGGAAAAAGATTTAAATTGTGCCGGTGAACAATTTTGTACTACAGTTCAATTATAACACAAGCAGACCAAATGTCAACAATTTACTTCTCGGGTTCGCTCTCTTCTTTTGACTCTTCTTCGGGCTCTTTTTCGCCCTCGGAGCCGTCCGCCGTCGGAGCGTCCTGCGCCGCCGCCTTTTTTGAGCTGCGCCAGATGTGTATAACTCCGTCGTCGTTGAGAACCTTGAGCACGGTTATCATTATAGGCATAATAAATATTCCGATAAAGCCGAACAGCTGAACGCCGATATACATACCCATTATGCTGACTATCGCCGGGATGCCGAGGTTGTTTGCGACTATCTTCGGCTCGATTATCTGACGTATGACGGTTATGCAGGCATATATGACGAGCAGTCCGATACCGAGACCGTAGCTCTTATTTATCAGCGAGAACACCGCCCACGGTATAACGACCGTTCCCGTGCCGAGCACGGGCAGGATATCGACGATTGCGATGATTATTGCGATAATAAATATATATCCGCTCTTGTAGACGCCTATAATTTTGAGCACGCCCAGACCTATCAGCATTTCGAAAAAGGTGACGAGCATTATAAGCGCATAGGACTTGACGAGCTTGCCCATGGAGGAGACCACTATCTTCTTTGTCTTTGAGAGCGTTCTGCGCTTCTGCGGGGTCAGCTGATTCTTGATGAAGCCGACTATGCCGTCATATCCGGCGGTCATAAAGCAGGCCGCGATAATAAACAGGAGCATACCGACCAAGATGCTCGGTATCTGCTTTGCGGTTGACCAAACGCCGCTGAGCGAGGGCTTGAGAAGTGACAGGAGGTTTATACCCGCGCTGCTCTCGCCGTTCTGCGTGCGCAGAGCCGCCCGCTCCTCCGATGAGAGCAGGAGATTGTCGGACAGCGATTTTATCGCTTCCTCCACGGAGCTCTTGAGTCCTCCGGGCAGGCGCTCGGCGAGGCGGTAGAGTGACTCCTCCCAGCCCTTTACATAGTCCGGAAGCTTCTTGAGCCATTCGCCGAGAGTCGAAGCGAGGCCCTTTGCCTCTGTCACGACCCTTGCACCCACCAGGGCGATCAAGGTTGCCAGCAGCGCGATTATCAGCAGAACCGCAATAACGGAGACGATTCCTTTTTTGATATGCGTCTTTTTCGAGAGGAAGTTTGTCGGGCGCTGCAGCGCGACTGCGAGGACAAAAGCGAATATGAACGGCGCGACAGTCCAGAACGCATATTTCATAAACAGATAAAACGCACCGAGCACGAGCGCGATATACGCGACGTTTATCAGCACGGCTCTTCTTCTTTCAACAGTTTCCGGAGACATTTTCTGCACCTCTTCTTTCAACGGTCTTTATTTCTGTTTACGGTTTCAAGGCGGCATAATACATCATATATATTATACTATTTTGCCTTAAAACTCAATGAGTTTGAAAAATACTTCACAAAAAAGTAAAAAAGTTTTCTTTTGAGACTTTATCGCCGCTCTCCTTTGTGATAAAATAGTAAAAAAATAACAGTGGGGAGAAAGTTGCCATGTATATAGCTATAATGGGCTACGGCGTTGTCGGAAGCGGCGTTGCCGAGGTCATCAACAAAAATCACGACAGTATAGTAAGAAAGAGCACTCAGTCCGAGCTCGAGATAAAATACATCCTCGACCTCAAGGACTTCCCCGGGGACCCCAACGAGAAGCTCTTTATAAAAGATTTCAACATCATCCTCAACGACCCCGAGGTTAAGGTCGTCGTCGAGACAATGGGCGGGCTTCATCCGGCATACGAGTTTGTCTCCGCCTGCCTCAAGGCGGGCAAGAGCGTCGTCACCTCGAATAAAGAGCTTGTCGCCGCCAAGGGCTGCGAGCTGCTGAAATATGCCGCGCAGCACAACGTAAACTTCCTGTTTGAGGCGTCGGTCGGCGGCGGTATTCCGATAATCAGGCCGATAAGCCAGTGCCTCGCCGCAAATGAGATAGACGAATTCGCCGGCATATTAAACGGCACGACGAACTTCATTCTCACCAAGATGATAAACGACAATATGGCGTTTGAGGATGCGCTCAAGCTCGCGCAGGATAACGGCTAAGCCGAGCGGGACCCCTCCGCCGATATTCTCGGCTTTGACGCGTGCCGCAAGGTCTGTATACTCGCCTCGCTCTGCTTCGGCAAGCACGTCTATCCCGAGCAGGTGCATACCGAGGGCATAACCGAGATAACCCTTGAGGACGTTGACTACGCCAAGGATTGGGGAGGAGTCATAAAGCTGCTCGGCAGGGCGCGCAAGAGCGAGGACGGCAAGCACATCTATGCGATAGTCAGCCCCGCATTTGTCAATCATCACAGCCAGCTCGCAAGCGTCGATGATGTTTTCAACGCTATTCTCGTGCGCGGCGACGCGATAGGCGACGTCGTATTCTACGGCAGAGGCGCGGGCAAGCTGCCCACCGCGAGCGCGGTCGTCGGCGATGTCATTGACTGCGCGCGCCATGAGAACAAGCAGAAATTCTTCGGCTGGGCGGACAGCGAGGAGGGCTATGTAGCCGACTACCTCGATATGCCCACTGCGCTCTACGTCAGAGGACGCGCTCAGCAAAAGCAGCAGGTCATCTCCTCGGCGGAGAAAACCTTCGGCGAAATAAAGCTCTTAAAGCGCGCCGGTGCGCCGGAGGACGAGTTCGCCTTTGTAACTCCCGCAGCCTCGGAGCGCGAGCTTCGCACGAAGCTCGAAACCCTGCTCGGCGCAGAGATTATTTCGACAATCAGAGTTACGGATTATTGATAATTTTTCAAGCGGGACTGTCTATATGGCAGTCCCGTCAATCTTTCGAAAAAGTCTGTCATTGCGCGGACTCAAGGCTCTCCGGTGTAATGGGAGCAGTCGCGGCTTAGCCGTGACTGCGGGGTTGCTGTGATGAAAGCACAAAATACTCAGCATGTTTGAAAATTTTCAGCTTATTCAGAACAATCCCTCCGGCGCTTCGCGCCTTATCCCTTTACACAAGGGAGGCGCTGATTTTTATCCGCTGTTTCGCGCCTTGTCCCGAGCTTTTTGGAAAGCTTCATAAGGTTCTCGATATCGCCGCCGACAAGCCTGCCGTCCTTATTCGGCGGAAGATTTATAACCGCAAGGTTCTGCGCGTTCGGCACTGCCCGTTTTCGGCGGCAACTTCGTTGCCATGCAGTGCGCGCACTTTGCTTTTCGTGCGGTTTGCCGCACTTCATTGGCGAAGCGCTTCATTTTTCATTCGCCTAAGGTGATTTTTACAGAAAACGGAATCGAGTGCTCACAAGGGCTTTTCCCTATGAGCACTCGATTTTTCTGTTTTATGTGCAGAGGTATACACAAATGCCTGACTTAGCCGTCTATAGTGATCCACATCGCGGGGCGGACGGCACGGTGACTGTTGAGAATATAATAGCCGTCCTCAAAGATATTACCGTTACTGTAGACGAAAGCGGCATAGTCCTGATTAACGCCGGAAGAACGCAGCCACCACCAGCAAATATTGTCGTTACTTTCAGAAGCTCCGTTTGCAACAGCATAATCCGTAGGGCTACACTGTCTTGCGCTATCAGAACTAAAATATTTTTCTGCTTCGACAATGCTCAGAAGAAATACCTTGTCCTTGGTCGCATTTCCGGGATTAGTATTGTATTTAGGATTCTTATCTGCCGATACCGTTACCGTAGGAATCATTGCCTTTTCATCGTCAGAAAATGCTGTGCTAAAAAAATCGTTGTTCAGCCATTTGCGAAGTGAACATTTTTCCCATGTAACATAACTAACAGAATTAGCCTGATAAGCTCGACAATCAAGTGCCTTATCGCTGATAACAAGAACCCTGTTGTTTTCTTTTGCCAAAACAAGCCACTCAATATTCTCTTTGTCGTTGGTAGTATCGTTATCCTGCTCGTAAGTGCCGAAATATACAATATCTCCAACCTTTGCATTCTTTATTTGCGCTTGTTTTGCACTCTTCAGCTTCTCGGCACTGTCTCTATATGAAAGACCGTCTAAGAGCATATACGCCGCCTTATAATCGCCGGAGTCAATTAGCTGCGTTGCTTTATTAAGTTTATATTGCGGTATAATAACTGTTTTCAACAAAATGAGGAAACCCGCGCAAACACACGCAACAGACGCTATCGCTATAAAAACTTTTTTAGCTTTCTTTTTCGCTTTTTCGACTGCAATGCGATGTTCTTCCGCTTTGCGCTCGCGCTCCAAACGTTCGGCTTCCGCTTTACGCTCTGCTTCCAGTCGTTCGGCTTCCTCTTTGGCCTTGAGTTCTTCTATCTTCTTTTTGCAGGCGTAAATCTGCTCGTCGGCATCTTTCCAGCCGGAGATGCTTTCAAACATTCTGATTGCCGATTCGTAACTGCTTATTGTGTTTTGGCTCATTTGAGAACGAGCCGAATTGTAAAGAGCGTCTTTGCGGCAAGTCTCCGCATTATCAAGACATTTTTCAACAAGAGAATCCGCGTCCTTGAAGCCGGGAACCGTTTTGAATATCTCCGCTGCGGCTTTATAACCATTCTCGCTGTTTGCTTCGTTCATCGCGCTGACCGCTCTGTTATAGATCCCCGTTAAGCGGGCGTTTTCGTTGCGCTCGTTGATATGGGCGATATAGCCTTTCAATGTTTCAATCAGCTTCGGCTCGGCAAAGCGCAGGATTTTATTATAGTTGCCGTTGCCGTCAAACGGTTGTCTGCAATTTTGCAAGTCCTCCATGCGGCACGCACGGCACTCCGCCATGAGCTTGCCGAGATACGCCCTCGCGTTCTTCGGATTCTGATCCAGCACCTTTTCGCAGTATTCGTTCGCCTCGCCCCAGTCGCCGTCCTCGAGGAACATGAAAGCTCGCTCCAAAAGCGGCTCTACGTTTACACTGCCGCCGACAGCAACCGTCTTTTTGACCTCCACCTTGGGCGCACCGGCAGAAACAATCTTCTTAATGCCGCGGATAAGATCCTGCATGAAGCCGAGCTTTGACATATCCTGCGCCTGCAGGTGCGAAAATTCCTCCGGCAGGTCATAGGGATCCATGTCCTTATATGCGGGAATGAGCATCTTTTTGCCGTTGCTGTTTTTGACGAGCGAAAGATATCTCGACCACTCGTTTTTCACCCACACGGCGTTGAAATACTCGGGCTTTGTGCCGAGCACTACCATGACCTTGGCGCTGTTGAGGGCGGCGAATATGTAAGGCTCGTAGGCCGTGCCGAGCTTGTCCTCAAGCGTGATGCGCGAGAAGAACACCTTGAAGCCCTCCTGCGTGAGCTGATGATAAAGGTCATTTGCAAGGACGCTGTCCTGTGTTCTTCTGCCGCTGTTATCGGTCTCTTTGTAGCAGATAAACACATCGAAAGGCTCTTCTTTTTGCGAAATCGCAAGAATCCCCTTTTGAATCTCGTTTATCGCCTTAGCCTCATCCTCATAAAGCTCTTTTTGATAGCCGTCGGCATAGTGCAGAGCGGACTTGTAGTTATCGTCATCGAAAATCGACGTAAACTGAGCGCGGTTCACGGTGGGAATGCGCTTGCGGCTCTGCGGGTCTTCCACATATTCGATTCCGTAGTGGCAGAGAACGAGCGACCAATACGCCTCGGCGTCGGTGTTGTCCTCGTTGAGTATCTGCTCATAGATTCCCGCCGCCTTGTCGAAATCGTTGTTGCGGCGAAAATGGTTCGCGCGGTCGTAAAGATTCGCTCTTCTGTCGTCGTCCAGACGGGGCAGGGTCTGCTTTGTGCCGCACGAGTCGCACACGCCGACGGTATCCCCGGGGTTAAATTCTATTGTGCCGCCGCACATTTTACATTTGAAGATTGACATTACAGTAAATAGCTCCTTATTTATTTTTATGCTATAGACATCTTTAAAAGCGATTTATCACTAAAACATTTTCATTTGAGCGCCCTACACTTCTTGCTTCTGTCGCCGACAAGGATAACCAATTCGTCCGCGATTTCTTTCGCTTTCGCTGCATCATCGGCACCGACGGCAGAGGACAGCTCATCCATTTTCACTGTAATTTTTGCCTCAATCACGGAAAGAGCGTCATTTGACATCGGGTCGGAATAACGAACGGCTTCATATACCTTTTTGCATTCCGTTTTCACGGCGTCGCTTTTGGTGCGGTCGAGTAAACTCTCGGCATCAACAGTCAGAAGCTTTATGAACTGCGTCTGCGTTTTCACTTTTTCGTGCACCTCGCCGACGGCGTCGCCCGCCCAGTCCGCTTTCACGACAGATATTGCAGTAAATGCGGCGATAACAGCACAGACAACAGCGGCGATCCACACCGGGCAGTTGGGAATCAGCATCAGTGCGCCGCCCAAAACGAGCATGGCTATAAGGCCGGTATAGCTGACGGTAATCAGCGGCACCTTGTAAAACAGCTTTTCAAGGTTCTCCGCCTTAAACGCCTTGTTTGCGCACAGAAGATTGGTTGCAAACGAGGCTATTATAAACACCCACGCGATCCAGAATCGCACGTCATAACTGACAACATATCCCGGGATAACGGGACGCGCCAAAAATACAACAATATTAAATACCGCGAGCAAAACAGCCCAGATAATCGCATATGATTTGAAATTCTTTTTCATTTTTCAGTCCCCCGTTACAGAATGTTCTTGAGAAGTTCCGCTCTCATGGCGGCAAACTCCTCTTCGGTTATCAGCCCGGCCTCTTTCATCATACCGAGCTTTTCCACTTTCGCCTTGAACGCCGCCATATCATCGGTCGTCTGAGCAGGCTGAGTAGGCTGAGCGGGCTCGGATGCAGCCTGCAGCGCACCGCCTATCGCATTGCCCACAACGCCGCCTACTGCGCCGCCGACACCCGCCATGGTGCCGAGTCCGACACCCATATTGGTGAACTGACCGACCGCCTCGTTCTGCGCCACCTTTGCCGCCACATCGAAGCCGCGCTCCTGTGCATATGTATAGCCCTCCTGGGCTCGCTTTGTGGCCTGAGCCTGAGAATCGATGACCACCTTCTGCGCCTCTGTCTGCGCATAGATGAGATCCGTCTTCTGGCGGAGCGTCGCCTCGGCAATGTCGGCATACTGGCGGAAATGCAGCTCCTTGAACTTCTCATACTGTCTGTCGCCGTCCGGCTTGACAATATTCGTAACAAAGAAGCGCTCTAAAGCAATACCGTAATCGGCAAAATCCGGAATAAGCAGTTTATGTATATTCTCGGAGAATGCCGTCAGATTTTCGTCGATTTCAAAGATGTTGATGGCATTCGCTTTAATCACCTGGGCAATGTAGGTCTTGACCCTGGTCATTAAAAATGCGCGGAAAAAGCCGATAAGCTGCTGCTGACCGAGATAGTTTTCCGTTCCCACAAGCTTAACGAGAAGCTTGCGGCTGTCCTCAGCGCGAAGGCTCATTTCGCCCGACGCACCGATGGAAATCGGGAATCCGTAAGTGGGATCGACATACTGCACCTTCGAGTCCGTGCCCCACTTGATAGCCATCTGCTCGGCTTTGTTGATAAAATAGACCTCGCAATGGAACGGGGTTTTGTCGCCGGTCGTTCTGTTGAGAACCTTTCCGATTTTCGGGATATTCTCGGTTTCCAGTGTATAACGACCGGGTCCGAACAGATCCAGCGCCTGACCGTTCATGAAGAAAATCGCTTCCTGCGACTCGTGAACGATGAGCTGTGTCAGGCTGTTAAAATCCTCGCAGGGATGCTTCCAGATGAAGGTGCTGTTGTCACCCTCGTACTTGATAATTTCGGCAATGTTACTCATAAAGTAATCATCTCTCCTTTTTGTGATTTTTCAATGTGTCTTTTTACAAATGTCATATACCTATATACTGTCCGCTTTTTGTCTCTTTGATTGCTCGACAGACCCGGCAATAAATCGCCTCTGCGAAGTACCGTTACGCCCTCCCTAATGTCATAATCATTATTATGTTGTAAGAAAATGCGGATACGCTTTGTCAGTTAAGTCTCTCGAGAACATTCGCGGATTTTTTGCTTGCGGGAACATATAAAAGTGCATATCGACACAAGCTCATTCTAAAATTTTAAAATGGGCTTGGATTTATATGCTTTAAAGTTGACAATTTTTCGAACGATTTTGCACTATCCGTCAAAACGACTTGCTTTTTTGGATTTTTCTTGCTATGATTATGGTAAAGTTGGGCTTGCTATAAGCCTATGTCGGATTTTCTTACAACATAATAATGATTATGTTTCATCCACCGTATCGGGCGGTTTTTATATTATTAAGTGCATATTTTCCATGCGGCGGCGATGCTCGGTGCCGGTAGATATAATATAAATTCGCGTCGTATCAATGCTGCTGTGTCCGAGGATGTCGGCGAGCTTGGCGATATCCTTTTCTATGCCGTAAAACACCCGCGCGAAAAGGTAGCGCAGGTTATGCGGAAAGACCTTTTCTGGGTTGACGTTTGCCTCCCCGCACAGAGCTTTCATCTCGCGCCAAATGTTTGTGCGGCTTATCGGTTTTCCCGTTCGCGTTATAAAAATCATGCCGTCTTTAATATTCTGCTCCGCCGCGTAACGGAGCAGTTTTTGTTTCAGCTCTTTTACTATAAAAATCGTTCGGGTTTTCGACTTGCAATGAACAACCGCCTTGCCGCTTTTTGCCGCTTCGACGGTTATATATTGCAGCTCGCCGACGCGAATGCCTGTCCCGCAAATTGTTTGCAGAACAAGACTCAGTCGTTTACTCTGTCTGCGTTCCGCCGCCAGGCACAGTCTTTTGTACTCGGCTTTGGTCAGTTCCCTTTCCTCGGGGCAGAAAACCTGTTGCTGAAGTTTTAGTGATTTCACCTTTAAACCGTGCCAGCCCAAAAACGCAAACAGACTGTTTAAGCTTGCAAGCATGGAATTGACGCTCCGCACGGCATAACCTGCCTGCAAATATTTCTTGTATGCAATCACCGTTTCTTTTGTGATTTCACCGTCTTTGGCATACACTGCAAACGCTTTTACATCGCGGATATATTTTTCAACCGTCGCTTCGCTCCTCTCCTCCAGAATAAGATACTCCTTAAATTCGGCAATTATTTTTTCGGTCAGCAGCAGTACGCTCATTACATTTACCTCCGGGTATTTTTTCATATTTTACCCGAAAAGTATGAAAACAAAGACACCCCGCAGCCGTTATACCTGCGAGGTGTCCGTTTTTTGTCATTTGGCAAAGCACTTTTTCAAGGCAGTCTTTACTATTTCTCAAGTCCGCAGTCCGGTTACTACCGGGGGCTGATATCGTAGACGTGTATCTGTGTGTAATCTCATTCTGCACAATCAGCGGCCTGTTTGCCGCCTCCTTGTGCGCCTTAGACAGCTTGTTCAGATTTAAATATGCTGCGATAAATACTGTGGCAAAGGACAAAATGGATGATACGATTTTTATCCAAAGCCGGTCGGCGAAAATAGTGGATAGAATTCCGATGTAGTTATCGTAGGTGGTTATCAGATAATTTTTCATGATGGGAAAACGGCTGCTCCGAACATCCTCGAAACAGCCGTTTGCTTTGTTAAGTTTTGCCGTAAATCAAATAAGCACTTCTTCAACCGGACCTTTGAACGCGCTGTCATGAAGCGGGAACGGCTTTGAGAGATCTTTAATAAACGGAGTAAAAACCGCCCGTTTAAAAATTGTCGGCAACTGGTATTTTGAAAGAAGTTCGCCGACGGCCTCCTTTTTGCATGGATTTTTGCGAATTTCAAAGGCTTTTAATTCAACTTTAATATCTGCGTCTGCCGGAACCGAAGACAGAGTAATAACGGTTTTTCCGCACTTGTATTTGGGTGAAACAGGGGTTATTCTGCCGGAGACCTTGACGGTGATTTCCTTTGCCGAGGAGATATCGTCAAAGACGAGCTTCCATTCACGTTTTGAAGGAACGACGGAAAGATCTCCCTTGGCAGCACTGATTTCAAACAACAGATCCTCTCCTGCTTCTTTAACAGAAAGTACGGTTTCTGCAAAAGCTCCGTCTTCAAAGCTCATCGTTTCGCCATCGTCCTCATAGAGGGTAAAGCTGTTTGTTCCTCTGAAAATTCTGATAGTCAGCTTTTCGGGATTCGACCAGTCGTTAGTCTTGCTGTTTTGAGAAAGAGGAATGATAGCTCCCTCTTTTGCGAGCACGGGCAACGCATTCAAATCACGGTACATGGTAACAAAGCGTTCGCCCTCATAGATTCTGCCGGTATACCAGTCTGTCCATCTGCCTTTCGGCAGCCACACTTTTGCGGGTGCAAGGTAGGTGCGCTTGTCAGCGGGCTTGGTAATCGGTGATACCATGAGCTCAGTGCCGAAGAAAAACTGATTCGGCACTTCATAGGCGGCTTTTTCGCACGGATATGAGTAATACATCGGCTCGCAAAGGGCGCGCCCCTCTGTGTGGGTGAGACGGTTAATCGAGTATATGTACGGAATGAGCGCATGACGTTCTCTGAGCGCATTCACTGCCGCTGTTTCTGCGGCAAAGCTGTATTTCCAGGGCTCTTTACCCATGAACTCGTCTTTTGTTGAATGAAGGCGCATTATCGGGCTGAATTCACCGAGCTGAACCCAGCGAACATAAAGCTCATCATTCCTTGAGCCGAGCTGATGACCTCCGATATCATGACTCCACCAGGTATAGCCGACGTTTGCGGCATTTGCAGTGAAATACGGTTGAAAATCAAGGCTCTTCCAGCTGATTATCGTGTCGCCGGAAAATCCGAGAGGGTAGCGGTGAGAGCCGACCTCGGCAAAGCGGGAAAGAATGAGGGGTCTTTTGCCGGTTGAGGCAAGATCAAGAGTGTGATAATGATTGAGCGCCCAAAGGGGATCAAGACCTTTGATTTTTGTATCCTTTTCCTGCTGCCAATCGATCCACCAGAAATCTACGCCGTCTTTTTCGTAGGGTCTGTGGAGAATGTTGAAATAGGCATCAATGAATTTCGGGTCGGTAATATCAAAGGAAATACGTTTTTTGATCTTCGGGTCAACGCCCATAAAGCGTGCAAAATCTTCGTACTGATCTTCAAACGGGCGTACTCCCTGCGCCGGATGGAGGTTGACGGTGACCTTGAAGTTCTTGTCGTGCAGCCACGAAAGCAGTTCTTTGTAATCCGGAAAAAGTTCGGTGTTCCAGCTGTAGCCGGTCCAGCCCTGAGACTGAAATGCTTCTACAATGTTCCTGTAGGGCAGAAAACCATCACGGCGAAAGAGTGCATTTTCTTTTCCGAAACGTTTAATAACATCTACCCAATGCCAATCCATGTCAATTGTTGCAACCGAGATAGGAATATCACGTTCAAGAAATTTTTTCATCAGATCGATATATTCCTGTTGACTGTAGTCCTTGTATCTGCTCCACCAGTTGCCAAGGCAGTATCTCGGAACGAGGGGTACCGAGCCGCATAGCTTAAAAAAGTCTTTGAGGCAACCGCGAAAATCATTGCCGAAAGCAAAATAGTATTCGTCTTTTTGAATGTGTCTGCGCTCTTTCAAGGTTCCGTCCGTGCTCACGATCACTGTTTTTGAATCGTCAACAACAGAAACGCCGTTTGTGCTCATCAGCCCGTCCCCGAGCCTGACAGAGCCGTTTATCATGTCGAGAGTGCGGTAGGTACCCTTGAGGTTGCCGGCTTTGAAGTTGGTGACGCATCTTGAGTCCTTGAGCGTAATGCTCTCTGCTTTGCCTTTTGAAAGGTCAAAACGGAATATAATATCATCTGTTTTTATCACGATTTTATTATTGTCCTGAGAAAAGCCGAATTGGGGTCTGTCGAAATCGCGGCAGATAACGGTCTGAGTCGCTTCATCGGTAAAAATCCGTTTTTCATCTTTTTCAACGCGGATAATTCTTGACGAGAGAACGGAGAACCGATAGTCACCGCGTTGGAAAACATATTCATCGGGAGTCTTGCTTTTGTAGCTGTGAGAAAATGCGTTTGTAAAATACTTTGAAAGTTCACTCATACTGTTCTTCTCCTCATATAATAAAACAGCGGTTATTATACTTATTTACAGTAAATTCATTTCGGACATCCTTACATACGCGGATTCCATACTAGCCATTTGTACAAGGATACCACTTTCACTGCGATATGAATTGTCAAATTCTATTCCGTTGTTGATTGCCATTTTGCGCAAATCTTCTGAAACATTCTTGGCTGCTCGTGCTCTCGGCTGACCTGTGGCAACGGAATTTAAATACGCATCCAGGAGCAGAACGGCCTCATGCCGAGAAAATGGTACCTTCTTCATATCAAAACTCCAATCCAAAAAGCTCCGTCAAAGGGCACGTAATACAAACAACAACAGTTCAGTGCTCCGATTATTTTCAATCGCTCTGCGCCTCTTGCTCAAATGGGCACAATTATACCCATTAAGTATACCACAAAATTTCCAATTTTCAAGATTTCTATGCAATAATACCTTCGCTCTGTTGGCTGTCTTTCGGGCTTTTTCCGGATGTGTGTGAAAAAACGGACTCTGTAACAGTCGGCCAACTGCCGACAAAGTTCGTCATTGTTTTGTCTGTCCGTTTTTTCGCCCTCAAAGCATGAAAAAAATATTCTTTGGAAGGCGCTTTTTTATAAAGTAATCCATGAAACTCAGGGTGACTTTCGTGTCAAAAATTCGGAAATGAGGAATTGTTGCAAAAAGCATCGATATTATACGGCTTAAAACTCTTCGCCTTGCCGAATATAATCCTGCTGTTCGAACACTTGTATTTAATCTCCGCAAAGCAAAGCAACATACAAAAACACACCACTGTTTTGAGCTGTTTCTGCCGCGGGCAGCGCGGTGCCCCGAGCCGGTTAACAGCCGGTGCGGCTGCGTGTGGCAGGGTCGGCGGGTTGGCTCGGCAAGTAAAGT
>ERZ780014.700-NODE-700-length-13419-cov-6.05926_pt1 | contig 13419 bp, 6 predicted proteins | sample MGYA00511929_ERZ780014 | MGnify/ENA primary metagenome ERZ780014 (study PRJEB29588, sample SAMEA2155132) | human gut metagenome | biome: human gut; feature: human-associated habitat; material: faeces | place: Denmark | collected 2008/2010 ...
AAGGCTGTTTTTTATGTTTTTTGTTTCTGTGCCCCCAGCATTTATCCACTGAACCATTCCATGGCTTTATCGTTTTTTAGGGGGGAGTAAATGAGTGTGGGGGCGTGAATGTTGGTTCACGTCCCCACTGGGGTGTTAGTAGTATTTTGCTGTTTTTGACCCAAATCGACATCGATTTGGGGGTTTAATTAGCGGTTGGAGGCGAGGTAGTCTTCGAGGTCGGCTGGGTGGTATGGAATACGTTCCGAGCCGAGGAAGCGGCAACCGTCGGCGGTGATGAGCACATCGTCTTCGATGCGAATGCCGCCAAAGTCCTTGTAGGTTTCGAGCACATCGAAGTTGAGGAACTCTGCGCAATGTCCGCTGGCGCGCCAATCGTCGATAAGGGCAGGAATGAAGTAGATGCCCGGCTCGTCGGTCACCACGAAGCCTTCTTCAAGGCGGCGGCCCATACGCAGGCAGTTGGTGCCGAATTGCTCCAAGTTTGGTCGGGTTTCCTCATCGAAGCCCACATATATCTGTCCGAGTCCTTCCATATCGTGTACGTCCATACCCATCATGTGGCCGAGTCCGTGAGGCAAGAACATGGCGTGGGCACCTGCGCGCACAGCCTCTTCGGTGTCGCCCTTCATCAGTCCGAGTTCTTTGAGACGGTTGGTCATCGTGCGGCACACATCAAAGTGCACATCGGCATATTTCACGCCGGGGCGAGCCACTTTCAACACGTGGTCGTGACATTCCTCCACAATGCGGTAGATGTCGAGTTGGCGCTGGGTGAACTTGCCGCTCACAGGGAATGTGCGGGTGTGGTCGGAGCAGTAGTTGTTGAGGTTTTCCGCACCGCAGTCGCACAGCGCCAGTCTGCCCTCTTCAAGGAGTGCTGGCGATGGATTGCCGTGCATGATTTCGCCGTGCTGCGAGAAGATGGTGGCAAACGAAGTCTGCGCGCCATACGAGCGAGCCACGCCATCAATCTGACCACCCACAAATTGCTCGCTCACACCGGGGCGAGCCACACGCATGGCGGTGGTGTGCATCTTGTAGCCGATGCTGCAAGCGTGCTCGATTTCGGCAATTTCGAGAGCCGACTTGGTGGAACGCATCTTCACCACTGCATGAATGAGGGTGAGCGACGCTGCGTCTTTCTGCTTCGAGGGGTGAATGCCCAGCAAATCCATGATTTGGATTTTGGTGTCGAAGCGATAAGGTGGCAAGAAGTGGATTTGCTGACCAGCGGCTTTGGCTTTCTCCACCAGTTGAGCGAGTTTGCTCATAGGTGCCGACTGCTTCACGCCCACCTGCGCAGCCATGTCAGCCACGCTATCCACCGAGCCATACCACACAATGTCTTCAATGTCGATGTCGTTGCCCAAGAAATATTCCTGATCGGCATCCACATCAATCACGCCCACAAGTCCTTCGCGCTTCTGACCGAAAAAGTAGAGAAACGACGAGTCCTGGCGGAATGGCGCATAGGCATTGTTGGGATAGTTGCATGGAGCATCATTATTGCCAAAAAGGATAATAAGACCGCTCTTCACCAACTTCTTAAGTTGGTCGCGGCGACTCTGATATACATCTGAAGTAAACATAGTGCAATATATCTTTAGATTTGTATTATTTTACACAACTTTATTATTTTCACAAAGATAGTGCAAACGAGAGCAGAATCATCAAGCTTGCTTGAATGTTATGCCGAGTGCAGCCTATCTTCTACAAAAATAGCAAGTTTTCGTGACAATAAAAAGGTTTCAAACCACATAACAAAAAATCATTAACTTTTTTTGCACTAACGCGGGAGGAAGTCAACGAGGCAACAAGTCAACAGGTCAACGAATTTTTTTGTCTGACGAGTCGGACAGGTCGGACAAGTCCGATGGGGCAACGTGTCGAAAATTCGAAATCTTGAAGATTCGAGGAATCGAGGAATCGAAAGGGTGCGGTGGTGGTGGGGAGAGAGGGTGCTTGTGGTCACCTATCGGTGCGTAGGCTCTCAATTTCGGGGAAGGTGGTGTCGAGGAATGAGTAGTCGATCAGGCGCTTCATGTCTATCTTTTTGAAATCGGGATAGAGTTGGCGGCTGAATTTCAGTTCGAAGGCGAGGCGCAGGTCGTCGCCGCTACCGCCTTCTTCGCCTTTTGCTTCCTTGCCGGTGATGGTGCGCACGCTCACCACTTCATACACGTCGCGTATGCCTTTATCTTTCACGCAGGGCATGAAATAGTGCAAGTCGTGAAGCGGTATGGTGGTGGGAAACTTTTTGCCAGTATAGTAGAGCGTGGCGGTTCCATCCTCGAAACTCTGCAAATATCCCTTACGGCTACTTTTCCTCACGAAGCCGATAAGCACACGGTTGGTCACCTCGGTGAACACGCCCTTTTGCGGAATCACTTCCTTCACTATGTCTACTGCCTCCTTACCAATCAACTCGTGAATGAATTTCTCCAGAAGTTGGCGGTTTTTCTCGTCTTTCGGGCGCAGAGGGAAAGCCCCGATGTTCACCTTGTCGATGCTCTGGTAGAATTTCGACACCTCCACATCGGTTGGTTCGCCATCGCCAGGAAACAGAATGTAGCCACCTATCACCTCTTTTTTGAGCACATGGGTGTCGTAGTCTTGATAGTAGATGGCATCGCGGTAGCGGTGCATTTGGTTGATGGCGTCGTCGGGTGGCAAATCCACATTGTTGGAGCGGCTATCAATGCGATATTTCGCATCGAAAAGATAGGTCATCTTCATGCCCTTCTCCATGTCGTTTTTAGTGAGTTGGAGCACGATGTCGGGCTTTTGCGCCACGGTGGGCACCACAAGGTTGGAGATCGACAGGTTGTCGTTCTCTCTCTCGGTGTGCTTGGGGTTGTAGATGAGTTCGGCAAGTTCCACTCCATCTTGCTTAAACAGGATTCGAGAGTGCTCGCCCTTGCCCAGCTCCCAAGTGAACACGCCATTCATCTCCATGCGGTTGCGGTGGTCCACTTCCACTTCCTTCCATCTGCCGTCGGCGATGAGTTGCTCCTTCACAATGTGGCTCACCTCGATGAAGCACCATATCTCATACAGGGTGGCAATGTCTTTCGTCTGCAAGCGATATATGCCATCGTTGAGCGAATAGGCACGGCGCAGCAGGTTCCAAGTGCGGTACACCTGCGAATATCCTGTGGCTTTCTGAAGCACGAGGCTCTCTTGGTGAAAACCTTTGAAGCGACCCACGGTGCGGAAGAATGGATTGTGCTGAAGGCTCTTGAGCGATGCCAGCGTGTCGTTCATGTCGGCTTGCATCTTTTCGCTCACATTTTTGAGTGACTCGATGCTCTTTTTCAGCGTGGCATATTTGTCCGCCACCTCGCGCAGGGCATATTTCAGGAAGCGGTTCTCCTGTGTGTCGTTGCTCAGCGTGGGTTCCTGTATGTGGTAGAGGTGGCCGGGCTCACGCCTATGCTCGGCAAGTTCATTTTCCAGATAGGTGGGAACGCGCTTCAGCTTGTCGGCGCGCTGGTAGGTGCTGGTATTGTGCAGCCTGTGGCGGGGGCGGTCGATGATGTTCCGCACCGCCTTGATAAATTTCGCCTGTTCTTCGGCGAAGATGCTCCACCACACTATTTCGGGGCGTTCGCCTTGCGGGTCAACCGAAAATCCGTGGAAAGTGCGACGCATATAGTCGATGGAGAGCATACGATATTCGCTCTCGATGTCCTCCAATATCTTGCGCCAATGCTCGTGGTAGTTGAGTTTTGTGCTCAGCACCTCGAAGCCAAACGTGAATGTGCGCTTTTCGCCATTCAGGTTGTAGGAAATGCAGATTTCGCTACGCCCTATATCGTTGCCATAGTTCAAAAAGCCAGCCAATATGCCACGGCGGAATGAGAAATTCTCGTTCTCGCTTTGGAGCATCGACCCAAATTCGGCGTTCGTCACACCCGGCTTAAATTCCACCCAAATGGGGTAGTCGGCATTGTCGAAGAATACCGCCGGAGCCTTTTCGCCTTGCTCAAGCAGCATTTCCTCCGTGCCGAGGCAGTGCTTCACGCACTCCACACCATCGCTCCACGAATAAGTGGACATGAGGTTTTCCTCGCCCACGTTAGTCGTAGCCTTGTTCCAAATGCCTTCGAATTTGCTACATTCGATGGTCATTTCAAAGTCGTGGTGTTTAATGCAGAGCAGTTCCATATCTCTTGTGCGATTAGCCCCAGAAGCTGGTGTAGCCCGATTTCAGGCGTTCCTTCATCTCGTCGAGCTTGTCGAGCGAGATAGGTTGATAGGCATCGCCTTTATGCGACTTATTCGCTTGCAGTAAATCTTTATCAATTTCCACCAATCCGCTCTTGATGGCGTTTCCGAGATTATCGAGGAAATTTGCGCTCACTTTGGTTTCGTCGCCCTCAATGCGAGTCAGAATTTTCATACAGGTGATTTCGTCGAGCGCGCGAGCTATAACGAAGTCTTCCAATTCATCGTCAGTTTTCCACGACAGGTTGTTCACCACATAGAGCAGTAATTCGTTTCGAGTGCGGTATGCAACCTTGAATGGAGTCTTGTCGAGTGTGGCGTTAATGCTTTCGAGATACCCAATCGCTCTGTCACACATGCCTTTGTGCGCGGCATACACATCCACGCCTTCCACTGCTTTGCCAATGATGTCGGCAAACTCAATTTTGCCAATATTTTCGTGTCGATTGGTGAGCCCGGCCATCAAGTCCACCTCGTTCATTTCGATGGTCATGGCACGGTCGAGCACCTTGCGAGAGAACGAGAATGTGGTTTCATCCATATTCACCGTACCCACCACAATAAGGTTTTGAGGAATGGTTAATCGCTTTCCACCCACTTCAGTTAAATAGGCGTTACGCTCTATATCATCACAGAAAAGTTGGTCAATCAAACTCTTATATTCTTCTGTGCTTGAATAGTCAACAAGTGGGTCGGTAACCACATTGCCATCTTTATCCACTTTGCGGCTTTCCACCACGCTAAGAAATTCCGCAAAATATTGCTCAACGGGGGCAAGGTTCATTTCATCAAGGCAGAGGAAGTAGGGAGTGTTGGGGTCTTGGATAGCTTTGACCATAAATTTCAGGAATGGTCCTACCACATAGCGCACACCATCAATTCGGCTCACATACCCAATCAGTTCCGAAGAATCGTGCCAGTTAGGTTTCACCTGCACCATTTCAAAGTTCTTGGGCTTATGGGCTTTGTATTCCGCAGAATTCACATCCCAGCAAGCACGAGCCAATTCACGCACAATTCGACTCTTGCCGGTACCAGAGATGCCAGCCAACAAAAGGAACGGCTTCGACTTAATAGCTGTTATATATGGGCGGTAGGATGATGTGATATTCTCCTGACACGAATTTGATGTAGGAAAGAGTTCTTGATAAGACATTAGTTTTCCGTTATAATCATAAAAATTCCATTCACCTGGTGCAGTTTCAAGGCACAAGAACTGGTCTTGATATTTATTTGCCAAATTTAGCCATTCTCTGATATACTCGGATTCAGAATGCGAAGAACTCTGATATTTAGCTATAATCACCTTCCCTCTACCCCAACCTGCATTTAGACGGTTTGTGTTGGAAAATAATTGGTCTCGATTGATTTCGCTATACAGAGTTTCCTGAGTAACAGCGGCATTCTTGTTAAATCCCCTTTTTTTTAACTCGCTAATAATCTCTGAGCTATCCATGACATTGGTATATTAAGATGATACTTTATAAACTATATTTCTGTATTATTTCTGAAACACTATCATTCATCTGCTTGCAGACGTGTTTCAATGGAGCAGAAGTTATACTTTGCCTATCCATATATTGAAATTTTTAGATGTCATTGGGTTCAATGAAGAAGCACCCAAAGGGAATCCCATCAAATATTCTGCATTATCGGGAGTCGGTTTGCCAAAAACTTCTTTGAAGTTCCTACATCCTTGGTGTTTCATCATAGATGGCGCAGAATAATTAGCCATTGTTGTTGGAGTATGAACAAGTCCAAAGTCAGTGCCATATTTATTTTTTATCCATGTAGTCTTTTTTTCAAAAACAGCCTCAATTTCTGTTTTGTCGGCTATTGGAGATGAAAAATTATGGTTTAAATGGCGGTTTACAAGGATTCGAAAAACACATGCAGCAACAAATGGAGATTGAGCATTACCAACTGCTTTTAGTTGCGCTCTACGATTTGTCACAGGAGCGGAATCGCCAATTTCCTCTGGGCTTTTTGACCAACAATCACCTTTGAGTTTTGGAAGAGAAGTTACTTGGAGTGCCACTTTTTCAAAGATTGCAAAATCCTTTACCGCTAAAAGCCAAAATCTATCACGACGATGATCCGCACCTAATTCGCCACAAGAAAGTTTGCAAAGTTCAACTTTGTAGCCAATCTTAACCAAATCTTCTTTGGCTTTAGTTAAAGCTTTCAATGTAACATTTTCACCGAAAACTATTGGTGCATTAGATTCTTGAACGAATCGGAACATTTCACCCCAAAGATTTTTTTCGGCAATATTTTTGCCATGTGCTGCGTGACTGAACGCCTGGCATGGGAACCCGCCACAAAGTACGTCGAAACCACCTTGAAATTGTTCTCCATGTAGTTGCGTTAAATCTCCGTATATTGGAAAATGCTCCATCCACCCATCTTGCTGGCGCTGTTTGAGAACAGCTTGGCAATTTTCATCAATTTCTACACCAGCACAACATGTGTGGCCAAGCAATTTTCCACCATAAATACCTCCGCCAATTCCTGCAAAAAGGTGAAATTCTTTGATGTTTGACTTCCTATTACTCATTTGTTCACAAGAAATTCTCCGCGGTAGCTTCTGATGGTGACCGAACCTGTTTAACTACGAGGGAATATTCTTATTCAAGTGACGGCATTGTTGCCGATGTAATTACTGTTACTGGTCGTTTTCAGAATTTAATACTTTGCGTTAGCAAAGTTACGAAATTTCAACATTATAATAAGAACTTTTTATAGCCAATCAATTTCTGTACGGCAAAATTACTTATCACATGGGCAAAAACAAAGCACACAACCGTAAAAAAAGAGGCGTTTTTTGAGAAATCCGAAACCCCAATTAGTCAGATAAAAGAAATCCTTGGCTACAAGCCTCCACAAAACCTTTACTTCATTCACTATTTTTATTGTTTTTCAGTGCTTTCAACCTATCACATCCCTACCACGAAAATTCGAGCCAAACAAAAATCAACCCTATTTAATCCATTAAATCCCCAAAAAAGGTTCAGTGGAAAATTCCTGGGGATAGATTATGCAATGTTGCCGAATTGTGAATGGAATCAAAAATATAAAAAACAGCCTTGGAGCAATGTGGAATGCTTCGCATTTGGCCCCAAGGATAAAAACCGCTCGCCGTTTCACGGCGAAAAAACCCAGATGACAAAATGATTTCTTGGAAGGAAGTTGATCAACACTCCAAAACGATTTTTAATGGTAGGGACGCGACACTTCGCGTCCGCTCCAAATGATTGATAATCAATGTGGTATCACTATCATGAGCGGACGTGAAGTATCACGTCCCTACTGGGTTTGGTTTTTCGCCGAAGGCGAGCGGTTTTTATCCTTTTGGCGATGCCACCGACCTCGCTGGGGAGGGCGGCGTTGGTGATGTGGTGTGGATGATTCAAGCCTCTGCGTGAAATCAGACATGCCGCAGCGCTAACGACAGGTGCAAAGCACTGGCATCGCCGAAAGGCTGTTTTTTATGTTTTTGTTTCAGTCCCACCACAGTTTTTACCACTGAAACCAAAAAAATCAGTGATAATTGGGTAAAAATGGGTTAAATAGGGTGTGTTTTTAGTCAACGAGTCTACAGGCCAACGAGGCAACAAGTCGAAATCTCGAAAATTCGAAAATTCGAGGATTCGGTGTGGAGGTGGGTGGTTTAGCGGCGGGAGCGGGATTTGCGTTCTTGCTCTTTCTGCTTGGCGCGTTCTTTGCGTTCGCGTTCCTTTTGCTTGGCGCGCTCTTTGCGCTCTTTTTCTTTCGCTTTGGCTCGCTCCTTGCGCTCGCGCTCTTTCTGCTTGCGTGCTTCCTCTTTTGCCTTGGCGGCATCTTTGCGGGCTTGCTCCTTCTGCTTACGGGCATCTTCTTTCGCCTTTTCGGCAGCCTTTGCCTCGTCTTCACGCTTGCGTTGATTTGCCTTCACCTCTTCCTCACGCGCTTTCTCGGCACGCTTGATAGAATCCTGACGCTCTTTCTCTGCCTGCTTGATGGAGTCTTGACGCTCCTTCTCTGCCTGCTCTGCTGCCTTTTTCTCAGCTTTCAGACGACGTTCCGCCTCCTTCTCGGCTTGCTTGGCTGAGTCGGCACGGTATTTTTCAAGATTCTTCAACTTGAGTTCGGCGAGGCGTTGTGCAGTCTTTATCGAGTCGGCACGATATTTTTCAGCCTCTTTTTCGGCTTTGATACGTTGCTTTTCGGCTTCCTGCTCGGCTTTGATGCGCTCCTTCTCTGCCTTTTCCTTAGCCTTTTGGGCTTCTTTTTCATCCTTGGCATCGTCGGAGTCGATTTTGCGCACCTTGTGGGCAGAAGGCTTCGCCACCATATCATCTACTGGCGTGAGAATCGGTTGAGATTCCTTCGCTGGTTCTTCAGCCTTCACTTCCGGAGCCTTTTCGGCAGGGCGTTCCGCCGGCTTTTTGCGGTGCACTGGGCGTGGCTCTACCGGCTTGGTGCCGTCGTCGATTACCAAATCAGGATTTTCAGGAACCACCGTCACTTGTGGCACTACCTTTTCCTTGACTGGTTCCTTCTTTGCCGATGGCTCTGCAGCCTCTTGCTCCTGCTTTGATTCTTGCTTTGGCTGGGCTGTGGCGCCTGGGCGCACGCTCTTTGCCGGCTTGCCTGGCTCTGGAGCCTTCTCGGCATCGTCGGTGGCTGTTTCGGGCACCTTGGCTTCCACTTCCTTCTCGTTTTCTGCGTCGAGGTAGCGGAAATAGTCTTCAAACGAGCGGCCTTCGCTCAAGAGCAGGTTGAAGTTTTCCTCGCTGATAAGCACAGGGTGAACCAATCCGATATACTGCTTGAAGTCGGCTGCCGCATCAAACACGGTGCGATAACTAATCAGTTCGGGATAATTGGCAAAGCCCTTCACCACCAGCAGTCCCATGCTGCCGAAGGTCATCTTCTCAAGGTCGTAGTCGCGCACATTAAACGAGCGGAAATTGTGGCGCGCCAACTCGTAGAGCAATATGTTAGAGTCGATGGAGTCGGTGCTATACACCAGCACAAACACCTGTGGCTTGTTGGCGGTTGACTTGATGTCGGCAAATTGCTTGTCGGAAGCCTCTTTGCCAGTGGTGTCGTTGGTCAGTGCCACCGAGGTCCACATCATGCCGCGCGCATTGCTGCCACCACCAGCCAACTGACGGCCAGCCTTCACATGCTTCATGATGGCGGAAGCCGTAGGGGTGATGTCGGTTTCGGGATAGCGTTCGAGCATTTCCTTCAGCACCTCCTTGAATTTGTCGTAGTTCTTTTGGGTGACATACGCCAGCGCATCGATAAACATAAACTTCGGCATCAACTTCGAGAGCGGATAGCGGCGCATCATTTCGGCGTAAGCCTCATGCACAGCCTCGTTGTTGTTGTTCAAGTAGTTGTCGTATGTTTCGGCATACAGTTGTTCCTGCACCTTGCCCATCTGCTTGAGGTTGTCGAGGTAGGCAGGGTCTTTCATCGCTATGCCGTATTTCGATTCGGCAAAGTCGGAGAGAATCAGCCCACGCCACTTCTCCGCCTCAGCCACTTGGTCGGTGCGCATACACAGCAAGTAGAGGTTGTAGTACACATCAAGGCGGTAGGTGTTGTCGGGGTAGCGTTCGAGCAGTTCCTTAAATTCCATGTTCGCTGCATCGAAGTCCTCCAGCTTATCCTTCAAAATCAAGCCCATATTGTACAATCCCTCCTGAATCACATCGTTGGAGGTCTGAATCTGTTCGGGCGTGGATGGTATTTGCTTCAAGTAGTATTCCTCGAAGTGTGGGTCTTCCGAACGCTTCACAGAGTCGCGCTGCTCCTTTGTGAGCGTGGTGTCGGCAGGGGTGCCAGCGGCGGTCGATGCCGAGTCGCTTGCCGATGCCGACGAATCGTCGTCGAACGAGAAGGTGTTTTTATTGCGGCGACGCCAGTTGTCCTCCAGCTTACGGTTGCCCCACTGCTGTTGGAACGCCGTTTTACCCGCATTTTTCGTGGTCGTGTTGTAGAAGTACCACGATTTGTCGTTGTTGAGCGTAAAGGCGGTGGGCGCATTTTTGCTGGCAGGCGTATTGGAACCCTGTGCGCTCTGATTTGCCATATATTCCTCACGGGCGGCGTTTTCAGCCTCCTCTTTTTCCTTTTTCTTCAGGTCGTCAATGATTTTCTTAATCACCTTCTTCTGCTCTTCGAGCGGCATTTTCGACAGGCGCAAAAGCGAGTCTTGCAGCGTCACGTTGCCGGCATACACCGCCAACTCGTCGAGCACATCGCTGCGCTTTTTCAGTTCACGGAAATTAGGGTAGGCTTCGCTCAAGAGCGGAATCGCCTCGGAATAGCAGGGCTGGGCGAGGTCGTACTTGCGCTGCGCGAAGTAGATGCCGCCGAGTGTGAGTTGGCTAATCGCCTTGTCGATGCCGTTGCGCGTGCTTTTCTCCGCCGCCAACTTGTAGTTTGCCACGGCGTTCACGGTGTCGAGGCGCGAGAGGTAGAGGTTGCCGATGGCGTAATACACTTGATCGAGGTATTCCTTGTTGCGGTCGTAGTGCGTCATGCGCTTGAGGGCTTTCACCTCTGGCATGATGTTGGTGCCCTGAAACACTGCGCTCTGCTTGATGCGGGCGTTGAATTTGGTACGATAGGTCGAGCCACTCGAACTGCCGGCACGCTTGAACGCCTCGTAGGCGAGTTGCTTTTCGCCAGCGTCCTCATAGAGTTGCCCGAGCAGGAAGTTCAGACGCACTTTCTGCGCCCCCTTGCTGCCCTTGATGGCTTCGGCGAGGTATGGAATGGCCTCGACGTTTTTATCCGATTTGATATAGAAGTTGGCAAACGCCAAGTTGGCAAGCGAGCGTATGCGTTTGCTCTTGATTTGGTCGATATGCACATGCGCCAACACGTTGTCGGCCTCGGTGGTCCAGCCCATGGCGCAATAGCTCAACGCCTCCCAAATCTGGCTTTCAAGCACCAAATCTGGCTTCCAACTGAAGTGGCGTGAAATGTAGTGGAAAGTGGCCGACGATGCCAGGAAATCGCCCTTCATGTATTCGGCTTTCGCCAGCATGAACCACGCATTGTGGATAAAGGGGTTGTATTCCTCGCGCTTGAGATATTCCTTGTATTTTTGGTTGTTCGCCTTGCCCGACTTTTTCGCGGGTTTTTTCTTGATGGAGTGGAGGGCGATGGCCTTCTGCATCTTTTCTATCGTGCGGTCGAAACTGCCCGACGGCTGTGGCGATTTGGGTGAGTTTCTTGCCTCGGTGGGGTGAATAAAGAGGTGCTGCGAATAGTCGTCCTGATAGTCGTTTTCGAGGATTTTGATTTGCTCCTCGTAGTTGGTCATGCCGTTGTAGTACACGTTGTAGCGTGTGGTGAACGCCTGCCAGAATCGCGACAGGGCAGTGTTCTTCTTCGTGCCACACGCACAAAGAAGTAGGGTGAGCGATGCCAAGAGCATCAGGGGAATGTATCGACCTGCTTTATTCATATATTAATACTATAACGAGGATTGTTCTGTTTTATTGCACAGGCGGCTCAACCTTGCTCCGATGCGCGCCACGGCGTAGAGAATGATGAGCAGCAGCACTATGCTTGCCGACACTGGCACCGACAGCACCACACTGAACAGCACACCGCCAAGCGAGCACGCCAAACTGATGACCACCGACCAACACATGAGCGGCAACAAGCGGTGGGTGCGCAATTCGGCTATCATCTGCGGCATGGTGAACAGCGACATCAGCAGCATGATGCCGATGAGACGAATGGTGAGCACGATGCACACCGAGGTGAGCACGGTCATCATCAAATTGATGGCATACACCGGCAGCCCCTGCGTGCGTGCGAAATTGGGGTCGAACGCGCAACTGCGAATGGCTGGGAACAAGAGTGCCATCACAGCAAGCAGCACTGCCAAATATGCACCGAAGGCGATGAGGTCGGCGGTGCCGATGGTGAGCACGTTGCCAAACAGAAACGACGACAACTCTGGCACATAGCCCGGTGTGAGGAAAATGAAAATGGTGCCGAGTGCCATACCGAGCGCCCACACCACACCTATGGCTGAATCCTCGCGCACATGCTGGCGTGTGGATAGCCATTCCACGCCCAGTGCCGAGGCTATGGCAAAGATGCCTGCCGTGAGGGCTGGGCTGAGACCGGCATAGAAGCCGAGGCCGAGGCCGCCGAAACTGGCGTGGGTGATGCCGCCCGTCACAAACACCATGCGGCGGCACACCACATAGGTGCCGATAATCGCCGAGGCGATGCTCACCAGCATGATGCCTATCACGGCGTTTTGGAAAAATGTGTAACTGAATATGTCGAACATGATGTGTCTATTTGTTTTTTCGTTCGCCATAGAGCATGATAAATTCCTCTCGTATGGCTTTGGGCATTATGATGCCTCGCTTTTTGAGGCTTTGCTCCCACGGCAGCAGGTCGGAGGGCTGAAGCGTGTAGAGCACGTCGCGGAACTGTTCTTCCTCTTCGCCGGTGTAGGCTTCGGCTGGGTGGCCGCGGAACCTGTCAAGTTCCTCGTCCTCGAAATACACGATGCCGCTGTTTGCGCCCGAAAGCAGCATCTCGCTGGGGCAAACCTCGTGGGTGGAGCAGCAGTCGTCGGTGCAAACGTCGGTTTCGGGCTGCACCACAGGCTCAGGCTCCTCACCGGGCTTACGGCTGCGCAGATCGAAAATGTAGAGCACCACGCCCACCACTATCATCAGTGCGAATATATATAATGCTGGTATCATACTTCTTCAATTTTAAATCCTGCTTGGCGCAAATGCTCCCAAAACAGGGGGTACGACTTGCTCACCACCTGCGCATCGTCGATAATCAATCCGGGAAAACGAATGGCGGCTGGCGCAAATGCCATTGCCATGCGGTGATCGTGATAGGTGCAGATATGGGGCGAGGCTTCTGCGGCGGTGGTTTCGAAGTGCCAACTGATGGCATCGTCGCCCTCCACTTTCACCACATAGCCCAACTTGCGCAATTCTGTGCGCAGAGCCTCCAGGCGGTCGGTCTCTTTGATACGCAGGGTGCGAAGCCCTGTGATGCGGAAGGGGCGCCCCATCAGGCACAGCATCACCACGAGGGTTTGCGCAATGTCGGGGGTGCCGCTCAAATCGGCAAAAGTGGAGCAACAGCAGCCCACGCCGCCATTGCTTCGCAAGTCGAGGTAAACACCATACCAATTCC
>ERZ780014.712-NODE-712-length-13233-cov-6.79314_pt1 | contig 13233 bp, 9 predicted proteins | sample MGYA00511929_ERZ780014 | MGnify/ENA primary metagenome ERZ780014 (study PRJEB29588, sample SAMEA2155132) | human gut metagenome | biome: human gut; feature: human-associated habitat; material: faeces | place: Denmark | collected 2008/2010 ...
TCCCATAGGCTGAAAAGGAGCTGCCAGCCTGAAAGGTGTCATCTTTCCCATATATTGTCTTTCAATTTTGGCATTTCCCATACAAATTCTCCTTCTAAACCCTATTCTTTACCATGATATAAAATGTATTTCCTATATCATTATATCGTTTTTTATCGATACTGTATATAAGAAAATGAAAACGGATGCCTGCCTGACACCCGTTTCTCGATTATTTTAAAAGATATTTCCTTATGAAATAGATTATTGCAACTGTGGCTAAAACAATAGCTCCATAGATAAAGAACAGCCACACCAATACCAATCCCAGCAGTATAAAAACGGCGATACCTAACCCTCCCAACAGTTTCTTCCACCATGGCAATTCATGAATATGAATCATATATATATGGATGAAAGAATCTTCTGCAGACCGTTCTTCCTGCTCCCCTTGCTCATTCAACGTCAGTCCGTCATAGTCATTCACATCATCTCTGGACATGACATGCGGTTCTTTCCTTACCTCGTTCTGATTGTTTTCACTCATAATTCAGATAATTTCTTGGCAAGAAGCTGATTAACCACCTGCGGATTGGCCTGTCCTTTCGTTACTTTCATAATCTGCCCTACAAGAGCCCCCACAGCTTTCTTCTTCCCTGCCTTGAAGTCGGCAACAGCCTGGGGATGCTCGGCAATAACGTTTGCAACCAGCCCCTCCAATTCTCCTGTATCACTAATCTGGGTAAGACCTTTTACTCTGACGATTTCTTCCGCGCCACCGCCATCTTTCCACATATCCGCAAAGACCTTCTTTGCAATTTTACCGGAAATAGTCCCTTTACTAATCAACTTTAGCAATTCTGCCAAATTTTCAGCAGTAACAGGAGCCGCCGCGATTTCAATACCATCAGTGGACAGCTGACTCGCAAATTCTCCCATCAACCAGTTTACAGCGGCTTTGGGATCGGCTCCCGCCTTAACAACTGCTTCGAAATAATCCGACCGATCCTTGTCATTTGTCATCATAACCGCATCTTCGGAAGAAAGCCCGAAACATCTCATATATCTTTCTTTTCTTGCATCGGGAAGTTCAGGAAGCGTTTTCCGTATTTCTTCAATATACTCTTTGCTTACTGTAAACGGTACAAGATCCGGTTCAGGAAAATAACGATAGTCATTGGCTTCTTCCTTGGAACGCATACTTTTGGTTATACCTTCTTTTTCATCCCATGTTCTTGTTTCCTGAATAATCTTCCCGCCTTCTTCCAAAAGTTCCGCCTGACGAAGCGCTTCATATTCAATAGCCCTTTCAACACCTCTGAAAGAGTTGATATTTTTAATTTCCGTTTTTGTCCCCAATTCTTTCTGTCCAATAGGACGAACTGAAACATTGGCATCACAACGGAGACTGCCTTCTTCCATACGGCAGTCGGAGATTTCCACATATTGGAGAATCGCACGCAATTTCTCCATGTAGGCCACTGCTTCTTTCGCAGAACGCATATCCGGTTCAGAAACGATCTCCAGCAGCGGTGTTCCCGTGCGGTTATAATCCACCAAAGAATAGTCAGAATCCGTAATGGAATTGCCATGATGAACCAGCTTGCCGGCATCCTCTTCCATATGGGCACGAGTAATGCGGATATGCTTCTTTTCCCCTTCTACTTCCACATCAAGGAATCCAGGACCACAAATCGGCAAATCAAATTGAGACGTCTGGAAATTTTTTGGCAGATCCGGATAATAATAATTTTTTCTGTCAAATTTACTGAATCGGGCAATTTCACAATTCAAAGCTAATCCCGCTCTTACACCGAATTCCAACACTTTTCTGTTTAAGACAGGAAGCACACCGGGAAGCCCAAGACATACAGGACATACATTTGTATTGGGATCTGCGCCAAAAGAAGTTTTACAGCCGCAGAAAATTTTTGTTTTTGTTCTCAACTCCGTGTGGACTTCAAGACCAATGACAACTTCGTATTTCATTCAAACTCTCCTTTCGGCGCTGTCTTCGTAAATTCAGGATGATCCTGTTCAAACGTATAGGCAGCCTGCAGAATCTTTTCTTCTCCAAGCGTCGGTCCGATAAGCTGCATACCAAGAGGCATCCCATCTTTAAATCCGACAGGGATGCTGATGGAGGGTGCGCCAATCAAATTAACCGGGACCGTACAGATATCTTCCATATACAGCGCCAGCGGATCCGAAAAAGCACCAAATTTGAAAGCAGTTCCTGATGCAGAAGGTGCTGCAAGAATATCACACCGCTCAAAAGCTTTTTCAAACTCCCGCTTCAAAAGAGTGCGGACTTTCAGCGCAGTCAGGTAGTATGCATCATAATAACCTGCAGAAAGCACATAGTTGCCAATCATGATCCGACGCTTGACTTCTTCGCCAAATCCCGTACTTCTGCTCTTAATATACATATCCACAATATCTTTTCCTGAAGCACGGTAACCAAATCCAACGCCGTCATAACGCGCCAGATTGGAACTTGCTTCCGCAGGAGCAATGATATAATACACATCTACACCGCTGGTAATATGGGGGATAGAAACATCCACGATTTCAGCCCCCTCTTTTTCATAATAAGCAAGGGCCGATTTAATTGCTTCTTTTGTTTCTTCCTCGATTCCTTCACCGAAGAATTCTCGGGGTACGCCGATACGAAATCCTTTTATATCTTTTATAAGAGCTTTCTTGTAATCCTTCTTTTCCATATGGATAGACGTGGAATCCCGATGGTCGTGACCCGCAATAGCATTTAAAACGATAGCTGCGTCAGTCACGTCCTTGGTCAACGGGCCGATCTGGTCCAGTGACGAAGCAAATGCCAAAAGCCCATAACGGGAAACAAGACCATACGTTGGCTTAAGACCTACAATCCCGGTAAAAGAAGCAGGCTGCCGGATGGATCCGCCGGTATCAGAACCAAGAGTCCAAATTGCTTCATTAGCAGCTACTGCCGCCGCACTGCCGCCGGAGGAACCGCCTGGAACACTTTCCAGGTTCCAGGGGTTATGGGTAGGCCCGAAATAAGAACGCTCCGTACTGCTCCCCATAGCAAATTCATCCATATTCAATTTACCGAGAGAAATATAGTCACAGCTTTCTAATTTTTCAATGACTGTAGCATGATAAGGAGCTATAAAATTCTCCAGCATTTTCGATGCAGCTGTACAGGGCTGTCCCTTAATGCACATATTATCTTTAATTGCCCCGGGAATCCCTGCCAGTTCAGAAATCCTTTCTCCTGAAGCAATTTTTTTATCTACTTCTGCCGCCCTCTCCAACGCCGTTTCATCGCTCATCGACAAAAATGCATGGATCTCCCCTTCCACAAGATTCCGATGGGCAATAATCTTTTTTGTTAATTCTACAGAAGATATATCTTTATTGACAAGTTTTTCATGAAGACCATGAATTGTATACTCCACCACTGTACCTCCTATATAATTTTAGGCACTTTAAAATAACCGCCTTCTTTTTCCGGCGCATTAAAAAGTGCTTCCTCATTTGATAAAGACTGATGCGGTTCATCTTCACGCATGACATTATACTGTTCTACCGCATGAGCCGTCGGTTCTACGCCATACGTATCATGTTGATTCAATTCTTCCATATGGGTGAGAATACTGTTCATAGATTCACGCATTTTTTCCAGATCTTCTGCACTGAACTCCAGACGGGAAAGAAGTGCTATTTTCCGCGCTTCCTCTATCGTGATTTTCATAGATCCACTCCCTTACTATTAATAACTATAAATACGCCATAATTATAACATACAAGTTCTGATACCGTTTATTCTTTTATTCCCACCCCCGCACGTTTCAGAAACTCTTGTTCATCTATCACCGGAATGCCCTTCGCTCTTGCTTTTTCCAACTTACTTCCTGCATCTTCCCCCGCCACAACGAGAGTAGTGGTATTCGTCACAGAACTTTGTGTCGTTCCCCCAAGACGCTTGATCAATTCTGATGCCTCACGCCTTCCCATAACTGCAAGTTTTCCTGTAAGTACAACAGATTCCCCGGAAAACATCCCGCTTTCCGATTCTTCTTTAATTTCATCCATTAAGACGCCGGCATTTTTTAATTTATTAATCATTTCTATGTTTTTCTCATCATGAAAATAGTCATATAAACTTTTTGCCGTTATTTTACCGATCCCTTCCGTTTCTTCAATCGTTTCCACATCAGCAGCCATAATAGCATCTATCGTATGAAAATAATGAGCTGCCAGCTCACTGCCTTTTTCTCCAAGGAAACGTATCCCAAGACCGAAAAGCAATTTGGCAAGTCCTCGTTCTTTACTGGCACGAATAGCAGTAATTAGATTAGCTGCACTTTTTTCACCCATTCGCTCAATCTGCCGCAAATCATCTTCTTTTAACGCATAGAAATCCGCCGCATCCGCAACCAGCCGATATGCAAGCAAACTGTCTACCACCGCAGGGCCCAAGCCTTCTATGTCCATCGCATCACGAGAAGCGAAGTGAATGAGCTTTTCACGAACCACACCGCCACAGGCAGGATTTATACAACGGAATGCCGCTTCCGTATCGATCCTTCGTATGGGATTTCCACATACCGGACAATTTTCGGGCATCTCAAATTCCTTTTCACTGCCATTTCTCTTTTCTTTTAAGACAGCTGCTATTTCAGGAATAATTTCACCGGCTTTGTAAATGATAACGGTATCTCCTTCGCGAATATCTTTTTCCCGAATAAAATCCAGGTTATGAAGTGTTGCCCTTTTTACCGTTGTGCCGGCCAAGCGGACAGGTGTCAAATCAGCCGACGGTGTCAGTACGCCGGTCCGCCCCATAGAAACAACAATCTTTTCTATTTTTGTAACCGCTTCCTCCGGTGGATACTTATATGCTATAGCCCACTTCGGATCTTTCCCCGTAGCACCCAATAATTCCTGCTGCCGGAAATCATTTACTTTAATGACCATTCCGTCAGTATCATAGTCCAGTTCACGACGCTTCTTTTCCCATTCCCGGACTCCTGTGATAACCCCCTCTATGGAATCCCATTTTCGATAATGGGGATTTACACGGAAATGAAATTTCTTCAACTGCAGAAGCAGATCATCCTGTGAGGAAATATCCAATCCCTCTTCTGCCCCCAGCGCATAAGCAAAAAAATCCAGGTTCCGCGCAGCCGTTACTTTGGGATCCAATTGGCGAAGTGATCCTGCCGCTGCATTTCTGCAGTTAGCAAAAGGCATCATTCCCGCCTCATCACGTTCTTCATTTAACGCAATAAAACTTTTACGAGGCATATATACCTCACCGCGAACTTCCATATAGGCAGGCGCGTTTTCAATATATAGAGGAATTGTTTTAATTGTCTTTACATTTGATGTTACGTCTTCGCCTACTTTCCCATCTCCCCGCGTCAGTCCCTGCATTAATGATCCATTCTCGTAAATGAGATTCATAGAAAGTCCGTCAATTTTAAGTTCTGTGATATATTCCACAGGCATTGCACCTATGCCGCCATGGACACGCCGGTCAAAATCACGAAGTTCTTCCGCACTAAAAGCATTTGCCAGACTCAACATCGGCTTTTTAAAAGGAATCTTCCTGAAATCATCCGATGCTTTCCCTCCGACTCTTTGGGTTGGCGAATCAGGCGTTACTATTTCAGGGTGTTCTTTTTCCAGATCCACAAGTGACCGATACAGGCGGTCAAATTCAAAATCTGTAATTTCAGGCTTATCCAGTACATAATATAAATAACTGTGATAGCGCAGCTTTTTTCGTAATTCTTCCGCTTTTTTTATAATTTCTGCCGTTACCATATTATTCCTCTTTTTCGATTGGCGCAAAAGCTACCATAACCTGACGAATCTGATCATTGGGGAAGATGAGTTTTAACATCATATGCTTTCCGCTCCCTGTTACCTCTGCAACTTGTCCTTTTCCCCACATACGATGAGACACTTTATCTCCGACCTGCCAGTCGAACCTTGCTTTTACACTCTTTTTCGCCACCGGCTTATTCATTATTCCCGCAGAGGACAATGCCCATTTGCTCTTCTGCTCATTATTACTCCTGATTAGAGTACGTCTCTTTGCCTCACTGCTATTCCCGCGGATTTCATCCAACAAATCGACAGGGATTTCTTTAAGGAAGCGGCTTTCTACATAAGGTTTCACCTGCCCGTACATCGTTCGTACAGCAGATGTGGTAAGATATAACTTTTCCTTTGCCCTTGTAATCGCCACATAACAAAGGCGACGCTCCTCCTCTAAAGCCGTCTCATCCATCAAAGAACGTACCCCCGGAAAGATGCCTTCGTCCATACCTGCCATATAAACTATAGGAAACTCCAATCCCTTGGCACTATGGATAGTCATTAAAGTCACTTTATCATCCTGTTCTTCAAAGGAATCTACGTCATTTACAAGAGCGACCTTTTCCAAAAATTCCGGAAGTCCTCCTTCCGGCTGCTCCTGTGTAAAATCCTTTGCCACGTTCAGCAGTTCACCCAAATTTTCTTCTCTGCTCTGTGCCTGAGGATCACTGCTCTGCTGGAGAACCGACAGATATTCCGTATCAGTCATAATTTTCTGAATAAGTGTAAATACATCGCCTTCCGTGGAAGCATTCAAGAAACTAAAAATCAAGGCGCTGAATTTTTGGAGTTTGGTTCTTGCTGGCACGGGGATATCAGACTCTTCCAGTGACATGATTCCCTCAAACATGGACATATTTCCCTGTTTGGAAAATTCACTTAACTTCTGTATGGTTGTTTGTCCGATACCACGTCGGGGCACATTAATAATACGCATCAAGCTGATATCATCACGAAAATTGGCCACCAATTTAAGATACGCCAGCATATCCCTTATTTCCGCACGGTCATAAAATCTTGTTCCGCCGACCATGGTATAAGCAATACCGCGCTTTACCATGCTTTCTTCAATCACACGGGACTGGGCATTCATACGATAAAGAACCGCCATTTTCCCATACGGGACATGATTTTCCCCGTGTTCTTTCATCATGGACTCTACAATAAAATCCGCCTCATTATGTTCATCAGAAGCAGCATATTTCTGCAGATGGACCCCCGGATTATTTTCTGTCCACAACCGTTTCTCCAAGCGTTCCACATTATTTTTAATAACCGCATTGGCCGCATTTAAAATTGTTTGTGTCGAACGGTAATTCTGCTCCAACTTAATAATTTGAGCCGAAGGATAATCTTCACGGAAATCCATGATATTCCGCAGATCGGCTCCACGCCAGGAATAGATACTCTGATCCGCATCACCTACGGCACAAATATTTTGAGATTTGCCTGCGATATACTTTGCCATAAGGTACTGCGCATGATTGGTATCCTGATATTCATCAATTAAAATATAGTGGAAATGATCCTGCCAACGTCTGCGTATCGTTTCATCAGCTAAGAGTTTTGTTGTCGCAAAAAGAAGGTCATCAAAATCGAGTGCATTGTTCTGTTTCATATATTTATCGTACAAATCATAGACATCAGCAATCTTTTCGTTGTAAAAATTACCGCTGGCTTCCGCGCGAAATGATTCCGGCCCCTGGAGTGCATTCTTTGCGGCAGAAATACGAGCCTGTATATTTCTTGGCGGATACTGTTTATCATCCAAATTTAATTCCTTCAGAATATTCTTAATCATCTGTTTGGAATCATCAGAATCATAAATCGTAAATTTATCAGTAAACGGCGGATGGTTATTGATTTCCCGCCGCAAAAAACGCGCACCAAAAGAATGGAATGTATACATCCACAGTTTATTCGCTTCCGCCCCTACCAGATGATGGACACGTTCACGCATTTCCTGTGCCGCTTTATTTGTAAAAGTGATAGCAAGAATATTCTGCGGCCGTATTCCCTGCTCCAGCATATAAGCAATGCGGCAGGTTAACGCTTTAGTTTTACCCGAACCGGCACCTGCCATAATCAACACGGGTCCTTCAATCTGTTCAACAGCCTGACGCTGTCTTTCGTTTAAAGTATCAAGATAACTCATCCAAACGCCCCTTATAAAAGAAAAACTCATATATGACGAATGCCATGTATGAGTTCTTCGTTCCGCTCAAAATTATTCGCCGTATGCTTTCAGAAGTGGCGGGGTTACCTGTTTCTTTCTGGACATAACATGAGGAAGATAGGCAACTCCATTTTCAGGCTTACCGGCAAATGCTTTTTCTACAATGCTTTCCGCACCTTCAGTGAACCACAGGAATGTATCCTCCGCCAAGATATCTGTCACCATGAGATAAGAAGCTGCATAGCCCTTTTCAGCTTTGATCGCCTCCAGCACTTTCATGATTTCTGCCTTCTTTTCATTAATCGGATCCACATTCATAACGGAAATCTGTCCGACAGTAAATACATTTCCTGCCGCGCTAAATTCCTTTGTATCGTTCCGTGCCAATTTTTCAGCAGGATAATCGGAAATATCCGCACCGGCTTTCAGCATTTCCATACCATAAGCCTCATAATCCACTCCCGCAATTTCAGCCAGTTCTTTCGCCGTTTCTTTATCTTCTTCTGTCGTTGTCGGCGAACGGAAAAGGACTGTATCGGATATAATGGCGGAGAGCATGATTCCCGCGATTTCACGGGACGGCTTTATATGATTTGTTTTATATAATCCATAGATGACCGTATTCACACAACCGACAGGACGAACAAGAATGAAAATCGGATTCTCCGATTCGAAATCCCCGAAACGATGATGGTCAATAATTTCCAGGACTTCCGCGTCATCCATACCATCGATTGTCTGTTTGGATTCATTGTGATCCACTAAAATCACTTTCTGTTTTTCATCTTCCGGATTTTTTCTTGCTACGGAAGTCACAAGTATCGGCTCTTCCAGATTGAAATAATCCAAAGCAAATCTGGATTCTTTATTGATTTCTCCCGCACGAACGGCTACAGCATCCATGCCTAACCGGCGTTTTAAATAAGAATAGCTGAGGGCAGCGGCAATGCTGTCCGTATCAGGCGACTTATGTCCGCTTACAAATACTTGGCTCATCATATATTCCCTTTCTTACTCATACCCCAAATAATAAAATTTTACCCAATCATTATATCATATTTTCTATCCTCGCTTTATAAGCAAAAATACCTTTCTCCAGGAAAATCATTTTCTCTGTGGAAAGGTATTTCATATTTAATAAACCTCAGTCTTCTTCAGTCACCAGTTTTTTCTTACGAAAGCCTCCAAAATGGAACTTTTCAATAACAATAAACAGCATTGGTACGATAAAAATTTGAAATGCTGTCGCAGAAAGAACACCGAATACCACGGCAATCCCCATTTCGGAACGAGAATTCGCACCCGCACCTGTTGACAGGGCCAGCGGAACGTTTCCCAAAATAAAAGCAAGGGAAGTCATCAGAATAGGACGCAGACGGATCTTAGATGCTTCCACTGCAGCCTTAAGCGGCGCCATGCCCGCATCTGTACGAACCTTCGCATACTCTACAATGAGAATCGCATTCTTGGCGGCAAGCCCTATGATGGTTAACAAACCGATTTGGAAATAAATGTCATTATATACATTAAACATCCAGGCGCCAAGACAGGCTCCGAAGAAGCCGGTCGGCATACCAAAGAGTACGACAAAAGGAACTTTCCAACTTTCATATAATGCCGCCAGAGAGAGGAATACAAAGAGCATCCCCAGTGCCAAGGCATAAATCGTCTTCCCGCCGGCTTCTTTCTCCTGTGCCGAGCTTTCCACAAAAGCATAGCTATATCCGGTAGGAAGTACTTCCGCCGCCACTTCTTCCAATGCGTCCAACGCTTGTCCGGAAGAATATCCGTCTGCCTGGTTACCGCTGATTTTAACCGCAGGAAAATTATTATAACGGGTAATAACAGAAATTGCATTAGATTTTTTCGGTGTGATAAAAGTGCTGATAGGAACCATGTTCCCGCTGGAGTCTTTCACAGTCAGGAACTTATTCGCAGAAGGATCCATACGATAATCCACATCAGCCTGGGCGACCACTTTAAAGTTACGTCCATAAGCAGTAAAATCATTAATCTGGACAGACCCATAATAGACCTGTAAGGCTGTAAAAATATCTCCCAGCGCCACACCATTTTTTAAAGCCTTTTCACGATCTATATCAAAATTATATGAAGGAGTATCCATACGGAAAGTGGTATAAGCCATCTGAATTTCCGGTCTCCGGTTAGCCGCTCCGAGGAACTGCCCTATAACCCGCTGCATATTTTCATTGGAATCGCCATTCTTATTCTGGATATACATGGAGAACCCGCCGGAACTGCCCAGTCCGGGAATAGAAGGGGGATTCAAGGCCATAATATTTACATCAGGGTGCGTGGCATTATAGGCTGCCGCTTTTCCAATAAGCGCTCCCACCTGTGAAGCAGCGCCTTTTCTCTCATCCCAGGGCTTCAGTTTAATAAAAGAAAGTCCCGCATTGGGTTTCTGACCACCGGAAAGGATATCAAAGCCGGTAACACCAAAAGTCTGCTCTACAGCATCATCTTTACCCATATAGGCCAGAAACTCTTTAATTGCCGCATTGGTTCTTATATTGACAGAACCTTCCGGCAGCGAAATAGCCCCAATAAAGTAGCCATTATCCTCTTCCGGCAAAAAAGCAGTCGGGAGAGCAACAAACATAACAACAGAAGCAACGGTCAATCCAATGAGGACACCAATGGGTGCTATAATCACGCGTCCCATTTTTTCAAGACTATGACCATAAATTTCAATCATACGATCGAACCAGTCATTGAATTTATCCCAGAATTTCTGCAGCCACCCCCGTTCTGCGCCTTCCTTATGATAACGGAACAAAAGCAGAAATCAATACGGAAACCGCAATAGTAAGGGCAAACTGTTTATAGAGAATACCCATAATCCCACCAAGGAAGGCAACCGGAACAAATACAGCAGCCAGCACAATAGCAACCCCGATAACCGGGCTCTGCACTTTTTTCATCGCCGCAACTGTAGCGTCTTTCGGCGGTAAATTATTATACCGCATTTCATACTCTACAGCTTCAATGACAACAATTGCATCATCGACAACCAGTCCAATTGCCAAAACCATGGCAAAAAGTGTCAGCGTATTGATTGTGAAACCGAGCACCTCAAAAGCACCAAAAGTACCAAATAACGATACCGGGACGGCAATCATGGGAATAAGGGTAGATCGCCAATTTTGTAAAAATATATAGACAATCATTGCTACAATCAGCAGTGCTTCAAAAAAGGTCTGAAGAACTTCTTTAACGGACGCATAAATGAAATCCGTATTATCCATAGAAATACGATAAGTCATATCTGCAGGAAAAGACTTGCTGTCTTCAGCAAGTTTAGCCTTAATCTTGTTAATCGTATCAATAGCATTTGCATCATCAGTGAGTGAGAATGCTACCGCTGCAGATTCATGGTCACCGGAACGGGCAATAAAATCGTAGTTCTTTGCATCCAGTTCGATGCGGGCCACATCTTTCATTCTGAGCATACTGCCGTCACTGTTTGTACGAATGACTATATTCCCAAATTCTTCTGCTGTGGCTAAACGCCCCTGCACGGTAACAATGTACTGGAATGCCTGATTCTTGTCCACCGGAGCCGTCCCCACATTACCTGCCGCTACCTGTCTGTTCTGTGTGCTGACAGCAGATATAACTTCAGCAGATATAACTTCCGATGCGGTGACTTTATTCTGTGCCATTTTTGCGGGATCAAGCCAGATCCGCATACCGAAATCAGAACCAAATTCCTGTACACTCCCTACACCGGGAATGGATTTCAGCTCATCAACATAGTTCATACTGAAATAGTTTTTGAGGAATGTCTCGTCATAAGTCCCATTTGGCGAGAGCAAACTGACAACAAGTGCCATATCTCCTGAAGATTTGTGAGTGGTTACACCTATGGATCGAACTGTATCCGGTAATGCCGCTTCTGAGGCAGAAACACCGTTTTGTACTCTAATTGTTGCCATATCAGAATCCGTACCGGATTCAAATTGCACGTTTAACGAATAGGTTCCATTAGAATTGCTTGTTGAACTGATGTTATCAAGGTCTTCTATTCCAACAACATTCTTCTCTATGACTTCCGCTACTGTTTGCGCCACAACTTCCGAATCGGCACCGGGATAGGTGGCCCGTACCGAAACTTGCGGAGGAGTTATCTTCGGATATCGGTCAACCGGCAGAGTAAAAACACAAAGCATACCGGCGATAGAAATAACGAGCGCCAAAACAATTGCAAAGATAGGACGATTGATAAAAAACTTAGCCATGTCCCCTCCTTACTTCGCAAGACCATGCTGATCTGCAGCAGCCTTAGTCGCGGATTTTTCCATTTCTTCTCTGGTCGTTTCTACCGCTTCTACCGCTTGGCCAATCTGCACTTTGTTCTGACCTTCTACGATAACTTCATCAGTCACATCAATGCCGCTTTCAATAATTGTATATAATCCATAGGTTGCGCCAACCTTGACTGCTTTCTGCTGTACCTTCCCATCCACTATCACATCAAGCATATCTTTATTTAAAAGTTGGATAAGGGCTTTCGTCGGAACGAGAATGCTTCCCTGTGCTAACTCAGCATCAGAAACAATGGTTGCATACATTCCCGGAATAAGAAGATTATTAGGATTAGCAAAAGATGCTTTCATCGTCAGCTGACCACCGTTGAGTCCCGGACTGACCTGTACGATTTTACCGGTTTCACTGTAAATGGATCCATCTGACAAGCGGAGTTTTAATTTACTTCCTAAAGTTTCCGTAATATTTTTCTGACGAGTAAGCTGCAAATACTCGCTTTCGGACATGTCGAACTGCACATAAAGCGGATCAGAAGAGGACAGGGTAACAAGTCCCGTCGTACCTGCGGTTGCAAAAGTGCCTATGTTCACATCATCCATAGACAGTGTGCCCGAAAATGGCGCTGTCACAATCGTATCACCTAAATTATCGGAAGCAATCTGTACCTGCGCCTGAGCCGCTTCATAAACAGCCCGATAGGCTTCTGTAGATGATTTCTGTCCGTCATATGCCTGTTTTGAAATAGCACCGCTGCTAACCAGCTGTTCATAACGGGCCAGATCCTTTTTCGCATTTTCATAAGTAGCAGACGCCTGTGCTGCAGATGCCTGTGCCGCAGCCAATGCAGATGCATAACTTCTTGTATCAATACGATACAGGGCCTGCCCCGCTTCTACATGCTCACCGCCGGTAATATA
>ERZ780014.719-NODE-719-length-13158-cov-6.18255_pt1 | contig 13158 bp, 9 predicted proteins | sample MGYA00511929_ERZ780014 | MGnify/ENA primary metagenome ERZ780014 (study PRJEB29588, sample SAMEA2155132) | human gut metagenome | biome: human gut; feature: human-associated habitat; material: faeces | place: Denmark | collected 2008/2010 ...
CCCCAATAAGGCAAGGGGCAAGCCCCTCTGCACACCCCATCGGGGACGGCATTTGCCGCCCCTGAAGATACAAAAAAATCATTGTTGCACAAGCCAAAAAAGAAAGGAAGAATATATGGGTTTCGTAGTTTTACACATGGAAAAGGCGCACGGCAGCGACAGCGGAACGACCGCACATATCGAGCGTTTCATCATACCGAAGAACGCCGACCCCACACGCACGTACTTAAACCGCAGGCTCATCGACTACCCCGACGGGGTGAAAGACCGTTCGGCGGCTATACAGCAGAGATTGGAAGAAGCGGGGCTGACACGCAAAATCGGAAGCAACCAAGTACGGGCTATCCGCATCAACGTATCGGGAACGCACGAGGACATGAAGCGGATAGAGGAAGAGGGACGTTTGGACGAGTGGTGCGCCGACAATCTGAAATACTTTGCCGACACGTTCGGAAAGGAGAACATCGTGGCGGCGCACCTGCATAGGGACGAGGAAACGCCGCACATACACGTTACACTCGTCCCCATCGTCAAGGGAGAGCGAAAGCGCAGGAAAAGGGAGGAGCGGACGAAGAAGCGATACCGCAAGAAACCGACCGACACCGTGAGGCTGTGCGCAGATGATATTATGACACGGCTGAAATTGAAGTCCTACCAAGATACCTATGCCGAAGCGATGGCGAAATACGGGCTGCAAAGGGGCATAGACGGCTCGAAGGCTCGCCACAAGTCCACGCAGCAGTATTATCGGGATATACAGAAACTCTCCGATAATCTGAAAGCGGAGGTGGTGGATTTGCAGCAGCAAAAAGAAACGGCACGGGAGGAACTAAGACGGGCGAAAAAAGAAATACAGACCGAGAAGCTGAAAGGGGCGGCAACCACCGCAGCCGCCAACATCGCCGAGAGCGTCGGCTCTCTTTTCGGCAGCAACAAGGTCAAGACGCTGGAAAGGGAGAACACCGCCCTGCATAGGGAGGTAGCCGACCACGAGGAAACCATCGAAGCCCTGCAAGACAGAATACAGACCATGCAGACCGACCATAACCGACAACTGTTGGATATGCAGCAAAAGCACGGCAGAGAGATAGCCGACAAGGAAGCGAGGCATAAGGAGGAAATATCGTTTCTGAAAGCGGTAGTCGCAAGGGCGGCGGCATGGTTTCCCTATTTCCGTGAAATGCTCCGTATCGAAAACCTATGCCGCCTTGTCGGGTTCGATGAAAGGCAGACGGCAACGCTCGTCAAGGGAAAGCAGTTGGAATATGAAGGGGAACTCTATTCGGAGGAACACAAGCGGAAGTTCAAAACCGAAAAGGCAGGGTTTCAAGTGCTGAAAGACCCGACGGACGGGACGAAACTGGTTCTTGCCATTGACCGAAAGCCCATTGCCGAGTGGTTCAAAGAGCAATTCGACAAGCTACGGCAGAGCATACACCGACCTATACAACCGCAAAGGAAAAGCAGAGGGATGAAACTGTAGAATTCCGATTTTAAACAGTGAGCAAATAAATCTGTTGCAACATAAGTGATTATCACAACTTTTCATTACTTTTGTGTTTGGATTGGGGAAACTCCGTCCAAGACATATTAGAAAAGAAAGAAGCGTTATGCTTATCTTGTTGTTGAAAACGTAGGAAATTTTCAAAATGAGCAAGGATGGCATAGTGGTTCTCACGCTATAGCGTGGGCTGCTATTACTACATCTGCTCATTAGGGTTTTCCTACGACCTTCAACAAAGACGTGGCATTGCAGTTCCACGCTTCTGTGTAATTAACGGCTTTATTGGAACTTAATGAGCCATAGGAATAAAGAAAAATATGAAATTAATCAAACAAATTATACCTATCGCTATTATTATAACATTAATGACATCTTGTGCATCAAGCAGGATTGTACTATCAAGCAATGCAGATGTAAGCAAGTACAAGTATGTTATTTTTGGTAGTGAATCATCAGGTGATAGAGAATTAGATGATATTATAATGGCAGTTCAAAATCAAATTGCAGAAACAAATCTAAAAGTGTTATCTACCTCTAATATCTCAAAGGTATTGGAGTGTTCTGATAGCATTCTTACGCCTAATATCCATGTTACTTCTGAAAAATGGGATGGAGGACATACATATATTACAGTAACATTTTACGACTACAATAACAATCAACGTATAGCAGTAGTAAAAAGTAGTGGAATAGGAATGACTGTAAGCCATGACCAAAATATAGCGTTAGGCGCAATAAGAAAAAAACTTGATAAATTATTTAAAGATAATTGAGTGTCCACCACAATGAGAATAAGATATGTACCCACACGATAATATTTTTAATATTTATTACAATATAGGTAAGCGAACACCATTTTTAGTTAAACGGTGTGAGTTGGGTTTAGCACGCTCATCAAGTGAAGAGAGGCGTATTGACCCTAATCGAGATAGAACCTTTTTAGTTGAAACAGTAAAGCCACGTGGTAAATATGGAAAAGCTTATGGTAAATGCTTTATGAATGGTAAACCTGATGACACTTATAGGAAAGAGTGTTATCCAAATATCAAAGATGAAGAAATCCCTTGTGCCGGATGTGGAGAGTGGGTTTTAATTGATGTTCCTGGCGTATCTCTTGATGAAATATTTCCTATTCACAAAGCGGATGAGATACTTATGTTTGGGAAATATAAAGGGAAATCTTTGGGGGATATTTATAAAATGGATTATCAATATCTTTATTGGTTAGAAACGACAGATAGGCTTTTCAAAATTGACTTTAAAGAGCTTAAACGATTGTATCCAAATGTCGAAAAAACTTTGGATATATCTATTTCAGAAAGGATTATTGATTTTGGGAAATATAAGGGACAAAAATTTGGCGATATTAAAGATGATATTTCTTATCTTGAATGGCTTGTTTCAATAGGTAAAATATCTATTGAAGACTTTAATTTATTAACTACTATATAACCAATTAAATATGATAAGTATGAAGAAAATTTTAATCACCTTAACAGTACTCTTTGCAGTCATTGACATTATGGCACAAGAGCACCTTTCGTTTAAGGGTATTCCCATTGAGGGAAGTATGACAGAATTTTGTCAAAAGCTCAAATCTAAAGGATTTACTTCAATTGGTCGTGAAAACAATATAACTTTGTTTTCAGGGGACTTTACAGGTCGTCAAGCAACGGTAGGGGTAACTGCTACAGACGATGGAAAAAATGTTTTTGCAGTTGTCGTTTTATTTGACCCAAGTGGGGAGTGGAATACCCTTGTTAATACTTACGACTATTATAAGGATTTATATACTCGTAAATATGGCAAGCCGACAATTTCAAAAGAAAACAACCCTGCCCATTTAGATTCCAATACCGCTTTAATGGCGGAAGTGCATCAGGGAACGGTTGTATATGGTAGTGCATGGGAAGTGACAGGAGGAGATATACAACTTTCAATTGAAAAGTCTTCTGGAGTTTATGAAGGTATGGTAATGATTCGCTATCGTGATTCTCAAAATATTGAAGCCAAAATCCAAAATGATTTGGATGATATTTAGACAAGGACAGCTATGAAAAAAGTATGTATATTCATTGGTGGTGTTGTCACTGGAGCTATTCTAGTGGTTGTTGTTTCCATGCTTATAGCTGGTGGAAATTCTACTTATAAAGGAATTACATTATTTGAAAAAGAGGGAGAATGTATAAGTGAAAATTCTTTTAAGGTATTTCAAGTTTTGGATTCAGGTGAAGCCTTAGCTAACGAAGTAAAACAAGGATACTTGATACCAACAGGATTAACTGTGTTATTTTTGAATGAGGATGGACTGTCTTACTATGACGACCAAGTTATTAAGATACCTTCAGGTAAATGTGCTAAACAAATAGGGATATTCAAATATTCCGCTAAATCGGGTATGGAAAAGACAGTTCCTATAGTTGGTATACGTAACAAATAGAAAAGGTGGTCAATGACCACCTTTTCTATTTGTTACATAACATAACCTCATGAATGATTTTCTTTTTTCGCAAGCCGATTTTATAAAATTGCCACCGATAGTTCGTACTTTCGGAAAAAGATATTATATTTGCAAATGAAAGAGTTATTTGACAGTATAGCAACGCAAAACGCTGAATTTCGCACAGTTGCTAAATCGTTACCTCTATTTCTCAAATAATTCGCTAAAAGTTTATTCTTCAATCGGTTAAGTCGAACCGATAAAAATCTAAAATAAGAAACTGTCGTATAATAATAGTCTGCAGCTTTGATGAAGTCAGGATTATTCAATTCTGAAAGATGCTCTTTCTCAAAGAGTGCACGATGTACAAAGAGAATAGCAGCAAGCCGCATTTGTGCAGTCATCTGCGTCCTGCCCGTCGGCATAATCCCCAGATATTTGCGCTTGGAGATATACGACCATTCTTTGTCTCCCGGTTTTTTACAACGCTTGTAGAAAGCAAAATAGGAGTCATCATAATTGACACCGTTCTTGGGAAATATGCTTACGCTCCGATCATACAATGCACGAACCTGCAGAGACGTATTACGTGTCGTCGCAGTCGAGGAGATAATCTTAGGACGAATACTTTTACCGTTTTCTTTCCGCGTACACAACTTGTCAATAACGCACTCAAAAAGACCAACGGCCGATCCCAGCGGGCCCAACAACAAATGTAACTCATCCTGAATTATCAATTCAGGTGGCAAGACAGTCCAATTGTACCCACGACCAAACAATCTGTGGGAATCGGCCTTCATAGAGAGCTTGTTCGTATTGACTTTGCGGGCGAGTAATGCAAATTTATCAACTGTGCCAAACAACAACGTCGGCGGATATTGATAAATATCCTCATCACACAACCTGACGGGAATTCCGGTATGAAATGTGCAATTATCATTTTCGCAGTAGAAGTTTACACGGCCGTTATTGGGATTCTCATAATTCAATCTTGCCCCACACCAAGGACAGACATCCAAGGGGATTTTGCTATTATTATTGCCGCTTTTACGCTGAGCCCATTGAGCAGCTTCATTTTGTAGTTCCGTTCTCCCATTAGGCAATGACGCGCCTCCGACATACAAACCGATAGAGATCTGTTCGTCGCCGAGCGGATAAACGTTCCATTGCCGGATTTGCTCCAGGGCAAGTATTAATCGCAAAGCTCTTTGGAATTGCTGTGTTGCCAACAGACGAAGCGTATAACGCATAATGACCGATACGCCAAATCCCGATTGAGCTCGAGTCATTCGACGATTGATAATCGTGAGGGCGATTAAACCTAAATAAGCCTCGGTTTTGCCGCCTCCTGTCGGGAACCATACAAGATCTACCCATTTATTGCGTTTATCCCAGTCTGGATCATCATGACGTTGGAAAATACCATCAAGGTTCAATAGGATGAATGCCAACTGGAACGGACGCCATGCGGCATGCTGGACCCCGGGAAAGATATCATCCGAGGCATTTTTGTAAAAAGTAATGTCTAATTGCGGGCCGTTAATCTGCGCCTGATTTTCCTTTTTGTTATGCCACAGTTGCATGAACATGGCGGCATTCATCATCCGGAAAGCCTGCATTTTTGGGGGATCCTTCAAGAACTCGTCAATATTCGTACGCATGCGCAGGTAATCCTCTTCACAAGCTTTCATATTCTCCTGTGCTTCCGGTTGACGATTCTGACGCTGAATATCAATCCATTTCTTATATGAGTCCGCAAAATCTTTGAGGCCTCTTACGACATCATTATCCGACACTTGAGAGAAAATGGACAACCACTTGAACTGAAGACATTCTGTATCTTCAAGATAGGGTTTAGGATAGATAATGCCGTTTTCGTTCACCTCTTGGGTCTGATCTCTCGGAACCGGTTCTACATCAGGGGTCTCTATACTGGGTATAAACTCCGAGAAAACATGCATCACTCCATCATGGTCACGGCGCCAGTCGACTGAACACAGATGGCCGGCACCATAATCATCGATCTTCCGATAAAGGAAATTCAACTGAGCAGCTTCCTGATCATCAAGAGTATCAATAAGAGGCTCTTTGTAGGGGCAAAGAGCCGGACTGCTCACATCTATGGTGATTCCGAAAAAGCATCGCGTGTTGACCTGCTCGGAAACAATAGAATAATATTGGCGGGCGCTAACGGCAACCTTCGTAGATGTGTTATCCAATAAGACCTTGAAGTACAGCTTATTGTTTCGCACCATCAGTTGTAACCACACCGACAGGGACAGTTCTTTTTTATCATCAATTTGAACGGCAACAATGTTCTTCAAGCAAGCATGCTCTTGTGGATTGTAAACGACTTTGCCATCTTGCTGAGAAATCTTGAGATTGAGCGAACCTAAATCCAACGTTTTACTGAATGGATGCGCCACCCAGTACCCGAATGAACGGCTATCACACGCTGTAATCAGATCCTCGACATAAGCCAAATATGTTTCATATCGTTCTATCTTGGCAATTCTCGACCGAATCTGATCTACCCCCTTTAAGGTTAAATATTCGTTATTCTTAACAGTTGTTAATGCTTTGACCAGCCGTTCCTTATAAGAGCTCAGAAAACGGTAATCCTGCTTGATGCCCGTATATATGCTATCATCACTTCCGTCGGCATTCTTTGCAATCTCGGCAGCCAGCTTCTTATTAAGGTCTCGAATTGTCGTTTTATTAGCAGACAAACTATCTCGAGAGATGGGCTGTGATAATGCCAAACATCTTTTATCCCACACGAACCCCATACCAAGTGGCAGGATCTCACGTGTAAAGAAATCATCAAAGCCACTACAGTCTGCAACAACTACTTCCAAATCCGTGGGCTGAATTTTGGTATAATACCTTCCCGAAACAACCACCTTCAGAGTCTCTGGAGCAAAATCCTCTTTCAGACAACACGAAATACCTATTTTAGAGGGGAACCGCCGTCCTAATGCCGTCAGATCATCATCTTCATCCGGGATATCATCGCTGATATCTGCAGTATTGTCAGATTGCAAATGGGTATTATCCCTTTCATCATTGGTGCTCTCCTCTTCCTTTTCTGGGAAAAGTATTGCTGTGCTGTAGATTGAGCCAGGTGTTGTGCTGATAACCTCACCTAATTCTTCCTCATGATTAGTATTTTTGAACGCATACATTCCCTTACACCCTCCAGGGCCTATGAGCTGTTCCCTGATGAATGTCTCCAACGAGCCTCTTTTTTCTTTAATCATATTGTTATCATTTTTGTTGTATTCTATCAATCGTAACATATGTTAAGCCTTCCCATAATGTCTCCACCAGAGCCTTTAAATCGTCAGCTGAATCTATATACAACATATCCCTGACAGTGTCGCTTAACTTAACAAAAGACGATTCAAAGTCGTCAGACAACAAATTGTTGCATAGAAACGATCGCAGTATTGAGTTCTTCTGCCTTTCTTGAGTCACCCGACGAGCCTTCTTTCGTCTGATAATTCTGTCATAAGGCGAATCAATACCCAGATACTTAAAAATAACCGATTGAGTACAGATATTTCTTGGAAGGATCATTGCGTACTCAAGATTATACCATCGTTCAAACACATCTCTTCCCCGGGGCTCTGTCTCAGGCATATTGGCCATTAATTCCTTATACACCTGATCTTCGCCATTTTGTGCCACGCGTTTACACAATAGAATTCGCCACAGTTCTGCCTCGGAATTAATTTCGCTGTCAGTCAAATGGTATTTGGGTAACTGACGAATATACAGCTCATCTTTCCGAATGTTGGTATCATCATGTTCAAGAAGAACTTCCAACTTGTCTTGAATAACTGACATAAGAATGATTTCACAACAAGTCTGAGACTCTTGCATAAACTGAAAGAGTTCCAAACCAGTCATTATGTGCACCGAATCGTCATGTCTGCAAATAACATAATCTACTTCGGTAAGGCTGATTTCTTTGCCTTTTTCCTTTTCCTTTTCCTTCACTCTTGCTTTATATGTCTGGCAGCCTTGATTCGGATTATCTCCACGCGATGTCGATCTGTCGGCACTGTCTTCAATCCTGTATTTCGGCTGTTTGGGCAAGATAATAGGGCATCCTAACCGGGAGGTTCTATAATCCGACGTGAGTACATCTCTCAAAGCCAACTGATACTTGTACCGATGTACTGCATAATAGGGATCGAAAGCCATCCGATTGATCACGTTTAATAATCGTTGATCTGGTCTTAAATAAATCGGATCAAACGAGTTTGGATAACGGTGATAAGGCAATCCGACATAATGTCCCTGATAGGAGAGGACGATGATCCTATCAGCCAGACTATTCGGTTGATAGGTCGTTCCGTCCTGAGAATACTTAAGATCAGAGAAATCGTGAATCGTTACATTTATCCCATTATTTTTAAACAGTGTGATGATCTGCTGCTTAAAGACATCTGGCATGAAATAATCCATGATAAGCGCAGCATCTGTTTTATCCCCCATAAACGATTGAATCCGGGGTAGAATATTATGGGCCCAACATGCGCTTATAGAATTGATAAGAATCTCGAGATTTGAAGATCGAGACTCCTGCTTATCTTCAAACTGCGTCCAGAACAGATTCTGCAATTCCTCATTCCAACACACGGCGAGATCATTTCTGACCTGCACACCATACTCACAGTCATCCAAGGCATTATCAGCCAAAACCTTGAACTCTTCAACCTCCTCGGGAATCTCTATGATCCAATCCTCCTGACGCGATGTTCGTCCAAAAATAGCATCTGATTCCCCAGGAGTCAACGAAATAAAATCCTGTATTTCTCGAATATTCCGCCCATGCAGAATTCGTGTTGCCTTATTCTGTTTCCAGTCATACAATCGTTGTAGTTTATAAGGCCTTGTGGAAAAATAGAAATAGAATACATTTCTGATGCCGACACCCTTCCGGTTAAGATTCTCTATTTTAGGAGGCTGAAACGAGAAGGATGATTCGGCAAAGTGACCGTTGGTAGATCTTGAAAGAAAGACAAAGATATTCTCGATTCCACAATCTCCCTCCTTGTAGTTTCGATAGGCTTTCTCTAATCTGCCCACAGTAATATCGGCACACGAAACCTCATTAGTTCTATCCGCAAATGCTTGCCGCGGTCCACAAAGATCTTGTAAAAAAGGATTATCAGGAGCCGACTGGTCAAAAGGCCTGCTGATGATAAGATTCTTGCGATTATTTCGCGGAGAAAGTTCCAACTCACCTATTGCCAGTGCTATCTTTCTCCGATATTGATAAAACTTCCTCAGATGCTCATGCTTCTTTTTATTACACTTTTGAGGTAAGTTAATCTGAGTGGGACTGAACTGAAAACTATTTTCATAATAAAGTAATGCTAATTTTAAAGTAACGAACTCAACGCATACTTGTTGAGCCCACGGTTCCGAAGCTGGGATATACAATAACGGGAAGCGTAATGTACCATCTTCTGGCCGGTTCTTCGTATAATAAACAATAATGTCATTAATCAGACATAGAAGCAGATGCGCATCCGCAACTTTTTTATGGCACATGAGGCTTTCAATCAGGTTCACGTCCCGATCGTCCTTCAAACCATCCACATACTGTTTGAATTTTGATATCTGCTCCATCTTGTCTCCTATTTATAGTATAACTTATTTACGCTACATCAACAACGTATATATCCATATTCATGATTGCGCGTGTCATGCCAACATAAATCTCAAACAGGTAATTACGAAACGCGCTTCTCACTGGTTTGCTCGGAATAACAAGAATAATATTATTATTTTCAAGGCCCTTATACCTTAAAATTGAGGTAAGCGAAATACGTCGACTCGGGACCCCTATGTTCTTTTCATTAAGAATCTGAATATTGTCCATCAGTGAAACTAATGAATACAACGCAGCCCTCTCTCCGGGGATTGGTTCTTGAAAATCAGAATGTACCAAGAGGGTTGACTCTGTCCGATTTTCCAACTCCTCTATTTTCTTTTTAACAGCCATATATATCTCTGTCTGATTCCCCCTTTTACATATTCTGCAGGCATCTTGCGCATGCTCCAACTGCGTCCAAAAAGGAGGAAAAGCATCTATGGAGGTCAAATCCATTAATCTGTTGGCCGCATCTACGATCTCAACATTATTCGGAACACGTTTGTTTCCGTTAATAGTAAAGTGAGCCGCAGTATGTGTAATCTCATCAATAACCGATTCAAGTCCACGTGTTCCACTATTATAGCCCTGTTCCAAATCATATAACACAAGGAAACGGCCCGTTTGAAGACCTGTATGTTGGGTTGACGAGAGTTCGTCCAGCACAGCAACCAGGCCTTTGTCAGCCACATCCTGGGCTTCGTCTACGATAACATAATCATATGATTGATCTGCCAGATTTTGTCGGATAACAGACTCATCAACCTTATTCAAATCAATAGCTCCTTGAGTCATCTTCGTCAAATAAGAGCCATATGTTTCCACCTGACAGCGATCATCCAAATGCGCTTGCCGTAACATATAACGCATTTGTGCAGCAAGTAGCTGTGTCCAACACAAATAAAGCCCTTGTTGATTGTTGTATTTCTTGATGTAAGCCTTGGCAATGGTAGTCTTACCGGTACCAGGAGCGCCCTCGATAACAATCCGATTGTTCCTCTGAAGACTTTCCAAAGCATCCAAATTGGCTATATGCAACCACTCTAGAATTTCTTTCAATGAGGAGATATTATATCGCCCCGGATCCTTGATAGTTGGATTTAATCTGCTAACAATGGTGTTCAAAGTTTCACTTGACATTCGAGATCGATCGGTCCATCGCTTTCTACATTTATCCTCGTCAAACACCGATACGCAAAAATCTGCAAATGAGCAATCTGAATCATGTAGTGTTTTATTCCACATCTTGTACGACAGGTCATCTATACCAGTATTGTCAATTCCTGCATGAGGAAAAGCGCACATATGATCAATAAAAATCTCATCTCTATTGATCACTTTGTTATTGATAAGTGCCCATTGATACCCCTCAGCCTGTTTAAATGGCGATTTACTCATCGGGATCAGATTGCCATGGACTTCGTAATAATATATGCCATCTCGAATCTCGATTGGTCCACCCTTTACTTCGATAATCATTACACCAGCCTCGGAAATAAGTAAAAAATCAATTTGAATTTCACTTGATCCATTTGATGGGACATGCAGTGTAACATCATGCCAGAAGTGCCACGTCAGATTGCTCTTTTTACAGTCTTGCACAATCCGACGATACATATCTATTTCTCCATATAGGGGAGTTCCGTTCTTTTGGGTGATCAATTTTTCTAATTGATCCAAGTCTTTTTGCGAATGATCAATAATCATATAATATTACTTTTGTTCCCATAGACTGGGATTGATCAAATCTTTCATCTTATAATTGAACATCGTCAAGATCTCCTCCCGATGCATTGGGAATCGTTCTACGAAACTCATCAATGTGTTAAGTGCGGTGCGCAGACGCAATTGCCTTTTTTCATAATATCTACTCTTTAAGCGCATCTCAAATTCCTCAAATGAGATTTGATTAGGGACATCCAATCCTTTCGTTCGCTGCTCCCAATACGACTGGTTCCGATAACAAAACTCCCAGAAAGACATATATCGGTAAAATTGAGGCTGATTGCACCAACGGGCTATCTGAACATAGATATTCGACAACTCGTGATTCGCATAATCCGCGTGTCGCATGACATACCCCAAACATCCGTATTGCATCAATATTTTAATCCGTTCAAATAGAATTTTAATGTCATGATACAATTTCTCATCATCTCCAGCCTTCATCAAATATCCACAGAACAGATAGAATTTAGTTCCTTTCTTAGCATTGTATTGTTTCCAGATTTTCAATGCTTTAATAATCTTTTCTCGATCTCCCCAGTTGTCAAACGCAAAAATAAAATCTCCATGATAGTGACACTGAGACAGCATTCGAGCTATCTCCTCACCATCCTCGCTTTCCGCCAGAATTCGCTCATCAAGTCCTTGACGAAATTGGAACGGCCGATTTGAATCAATTAAACTCTGTAGCATTGGTTTCCAGACTTCCTTGGGTGCCGCCAAAAAGTTATCGTCCCACAAATAGATATAAGGTCGCACTAATCTGCCTTTTTCGTCCCGTTCCTCGTCTAGAAACCACTCCAGTTTAGAGTATGGTAAAACCTGATTCTCCAGTTTATTAACACAAAATGGGCAATGGCGTATACATCCTCGTGTCAGAAAACCAATTGAGTAGTATAAATAATCATCAAAATATTTCTTTACCCGTCCACTTTTGAGCTTCATCTGCACATACTCATCATACAAATGATAAAAAGGCATTTGTCGAGGCATATGAATGCCAAAACGTTTCACTCCTCCTCGTTTGTTGGGATATTGATTCAGAAAAGGATCGGATTCCAGTTGTTGCATATCCTGAATCCGGGATTTCTTAAAATCTTGCAAATCTTTTTTAATTGCATAACCTCCGGTTCCACCTACTCTAAATTTTTTCTCATCTGGAGTACCTTTGACCCGTTCATAGAACGGGGGATCTGGTGTAAACGAAAAAACTTTGGAAATATAGATTAACGTGTATTGAGAGATTTCTTCTTCATTGTCAAGAATCAAGCGAAATGGGATCTCATTATCATTCAGGAATCCTGCTAATTTCAATAGCAAGAGATTTGGATGACGTGTACCACCATTCAACAAATCAGCATCAACCAATCCAATCAATATCTTCTCTTCTGGGGTCATTTACAGGAACTAATAATCTCACTATCAGATCAAATTTACATAAAAAGTCTAATAAAAGCAAGAATGATTTCCAAATAATATAACCAAAACATAGAATATTTTTCGATCAGTAACCGCCATATTTAATCATACGAAGATCTTGTATTTAACTTTCTACTATACGTTTCATCATTGCCGAAGAATTCCTAACAAATTGACCTAAATAATATAAGATATTTTCGCGAGATTAGAAACTAAAACAGCCTTAGACCCTACAAGACAAGCTGCTTGGTAATTCTAAAAACACTTACCATATCGATTTAATCCTGATTTGCACACAAGCAAAAAAGCTTTATTATGTGTTAGGACAAGTTTCTTGTCGTTACAATCTCCTAGAATCAATAAAAACGCTTTAGATACCTCGTATTACAAATATGATTGTAA
>ERZ780014.735-NODE-735-length-12978-cov-2.86915_pt1 | contig 12978 bp, 11 predicted proteins | sample MGYA00511929_ERZ780014 | MGnify/ENA primary metagenome ERZ780014 (study PRJEB29588, sample SAMEA2155132) | human gut metagenome | biome: human gut; feature: human-associated habitat; material: faeces | place: Denmark | collected 2008/2010 ...
TCTAATAGATGATTTACAAAAGACAGAGGTGATTCTATAGCGTAAGGTACATTGACTTTTTTTGTCCAAGATGTAGGCTGATTTTTATTTTTACTAATACATATATCCCAACATCCATTTAAAGATTTATAAGAATCTCTTCTAAAATTAGGGTTTGGATGCTCTGATAGATGAACATCTTCTATTGATCCGACATCAGCATGTTTTTGAAGATTGCTACATAGATATCCTTTGTTTTTCATATAAAGCCCTTTCTATTATTAAATAGATTATAAAATTAAAATCTTATTATTGGTTGAAATTGTTAGATAAAAAAAGCCGCTTTTAGCGGCTCATATGACTACTTTATTCAGCTTTTTTATCTTCTACTTTAGACTGAGCTTCTACCTCAGCTTTGGCAGCTTCTGTTTCCTTAGCTTCCTTGGCCTCTTTTTTATCCTTGGCCTTCTTAAAGTTTAAAGCAGCTGCTTTTGTTGCTTCTTCCAAAGCCTTTCTTTTAGCTGTGAGATAGTTGAAAGTCTTAAGGATAACGAACAAGGTCAAAGCGATGATCAAGAATGCGATGATAGCATTTATAAATGTACCCCAATCGATGATAGCGGATTGTTTGTAAGTCCAAGTGTCACCGTGTTGTGTATACAAAGCTTTCAATGAATTGATCCATTGAGCTTCGTTTCCTTGATAGGTTCCACCAAGCTTTGTACAATAAATTTTAGCCATTTCAGCTAAATCATTATTTGAGAAGTACTGACCGATTCCTTCAATACCTTTTTGTGCGTCGTTAGCTGCGGGAAGAACTGTGACTAATCCTGTCAAACCTCCAGGAACTCCCCAAGTACAAATCGAAAGCAAGATGTTGGTAAAGGCTGTGACGATTGCACCGAAGGCTGAACCCATGATGCCATATCGACTACATTACCGCGATTGATGAATGCTTTGAAATCCTTCCAAAGACTTCCTCTTTTTTTCTTTCTCAATTCTTTCTTTTCTGCTTTAGTTAGCTTCTTCTCTTCTGCCATAAATAGCTCCTTTAATAATTAATTGGAAAAAGACTTTAAAAATTATATACCTCTTAATAGGTTGGTGCAAACTGAAGAAGTAATTAGAAAACGTATTATTGTTTTTTGTCTAAAGCCCTGGTCTCTGTAGGTGATACATCGCCTTTAGTTAAGAAGTTGAAACCATTCATCAGACATGATGTTATCAAAGGACTTCCTACGGCGTATAGTATTGCGACTAGAATCATTGTCTTGTTATTTAATAAATTCTTGTAATTGGAGAATACTATTGTGCTGAATGGCGGGTAAGGGACAAATCCAAATATAGCTATTAAAGTCAAAACCCACTCGCCTATAAACAAACAAAATCTATATGTATCAAACGGTTGAGATAAGGCATATAAGACTGACAATGCAGCAAATGTCATTCCTAATCCTGCTAAAGATCTAATTGCTTCACCACCGACGGAAGTTTGACTTGTACGGAACCATGGCATTTCCAAGGGATTCATGCCTTGAATGGATGAATCGTTGAAGAATCCGACTTGTCCTAAGATGAATGTCAAAGCAACAACAATTAATAAAGAGATTGCACCAGGAATAGCTTTTGAGAAGGTGTTTTTAATGAAGTGTCCTTTGATTTGACTCTTATCAGGCTGTAGAGCCAACAAGACTGAAGGAACACCAATTCCTATGAATTCCATCAATAGGATATCTCCAGGCAAGAACGGGTAGATGATCTGTGCTCCACTTTGTCTTCCCATAGTAGAGAATCCTAAAATAATAAATACGATAGCTAGGGCAAAGGTAAAGATTGTTTTCATCAAATATAAAGCAGATGATCTTTGAATGTTGTTTATGACTCGTCTTCCTTCCAATACTACAGCGGGCATGGATGCAAAATTGGAGTTTAGCAAAACTAAATGAGCTACATTTTTAGCAGCATCAGCACCGCTAGCCATAGCTATAGAACAATCCGATTGCTTCATAGCTAAAATATCGTTGACACCATCACCGGTCATTGCAACGGTTTTACCGGATTGCTTAAGCGACTTGACTAGAATGGATTTTTGTTCTGGTGACACACGTCCAAAGACCGTATATTTGTCCGCTATTTCAGCTGTTTCTTTTAAGGATAATCCTTCTAATGATACGGCTTTATTATAATTAGGAACGCCACACATACCAGCAATTTCAGAAGCTGTTAATGGATTGTCTCCTGAAATAATCTTAATATTAACACCATTATTTACAAACCATTTAATAGTGTCTGGAGCTTCATCTCTAACATGATCTAATAAAACAAATAAAGCTACTGGAACAACTTCTCCATTAATTTCACCGGTTGCATCTATGTAATCTTCACTATGAGCTAACATTAAAACACGATATCCGCTTCTCTGTCTTTCGGATATTATATTAACTAAGTTTTTGTTGTCGGCTTTATAAACAAATTCAGGTGCACCTAGAACGAAAGTTCCCATACCTTTGAATGAAACAGCAGAATATTTCCTAGAAGAACTAAATGGAATTTTTCCAACTACTGCGAGCTTTCCGTTTAAAGCATATCTTTCAGCCAAAGCTAAAGAAGTTTGATTGGATTCTCTAAATGTCGCTAAATAAGAACCCATCACAGTATCTAAATCTATCTTCTTGTCTATGACAATAACTTCACTGACCTCCATTGTTCCATCCGTCAGTGTTCCAGTTTTATCTAAACATAATGTATTGGTTCTAGCAAGCATTTCAAAGCAATATAAGTCTTGAACTAATGTATGCTTCTTAGACATATTGACGACACCAACTGCCAATGCGACTGAGGTCAATAAGAACATACCTGCGGGGACAGAACCTATAATAGGACCGGCTGCATTTAAAATTCCGGCTTTGAACATTTCCCATGGATCAGTGGATCCCGAATTGATAATTCCTATAACAATTAAACATGTAGCGACAGGAACTATTAAGAATGAAATTACCTTGATAATTTTATTTAATGAGTGAAGCAATTCCGAACGAGTTTTTTGAAATTTCTTTGCTTGTGATTGAAGACTTATAGCCCAATTAGCTTCGGCAACTTTTATTACTTTTGCAGTTCCACTTCCGGAAGTAACAAAAGAACCTGCATAAACTGTATCTCCTGTATGCTTTTTTACAGGTAGAGATTCACCGGTCAACAAAGATTCATTTACTTCTATAGATCCATCGACGATTATTGAATCGGCTGATATTTGATTTCCTATCGATAGTGAAATGATATCATCTAATACTATGTCATCAGTAGGAACTTTTAATTCTTTTCCATCTCTGATAACAGAAGCAGTAGGAGTGGTGACTAATCTTAGTTTCTCTATTGTCTTTTTCGATCTAATTTCTTGGAATATTCCTATTGCAATATTTGCAATCATTATTACTAAGAATGTACAATTCTTCCATTCACCTATTACGCATAAGCATATTGCAACGATAATCAACAAGATGTTGAAGAAAGTAAAGATGTTATCTTTAATGATTTCCCAATAAGTTTTTGTATATGTAGTTTTTACTTTATTGGTTAATCCTGATTTTGTTCTTTCATCAACCTGACTTTGCGATAATCCTATAGCAAAATCAGGATTATATCTGGTGGCTTTGTTTATTTTGTCATTGATGATGGATTCGTTGATACGTTTCTTTTTCTTTCTTTTAAACCATTTAAATTCATGACTTTTTATTATCTTTTCGACTCCGGAATCTAAACTTTTTTCTTCGTCGAAAACATCGATCATTGATTTTCCTGCCGGAGCTTTGATTTTTTCTTTTTCTTCATCAGACATTACTTGTTGAGGCTGACTTGATTGTAAATCATCCTTTTTCTTTTTTCCAAATAAATTTGAAAGACCTAAAAATTCCCAAAATCCTTGCCCGTCTTTCTTCTTTTCATTTTTATTTTGTGTTTGGCTTGATTTTGATGAAGTTGTTTTTTTCTTTTTCTTTTGATTCGTATCTACAGCTTTGTTATTTAAATCTTTAGCTAAATCTTCAGCATAGACAATTTTAGATTCGGGCTTCTTAATTGGAGAATCGATAATGGTAGTATTCTTTGGAGTTGTGTTTTCTGCTTTATTTTTCTTAGGATGTTCCATTCTATCTCTCCTTCCTTTTCTTATTGGTATCAATTATAAAATAAGTATAGGGTGATAATAAAAGGGTATGTAAATAGGAAGGGACTATTCTTTTATAGGAATTACTGCTTTTATTGTAAAAGTAGACTTATCAGCGGTAAAGGATACTTTTCCATGTAATTTTTTTATGACATATACGATAGATTTAGTTCCATAACCATGGTAGTTTTTATCGTCTTTGGTTGTCTTAGGGAGTCCATCTTTACCAAAGTCGGGCTCTAGTAAAATAAAGTGTGTGCTCTATGTCCAAAAACATTAGGTAAATGAAGTGTTTTAGGGATACAAAAAAATATTTGCTGTCTTTTGATAATTTAAAATGACAGCAAATGTGATGTTTTTACTAAACTTGGTTGCTCTTGAGCTGCCTAAAACTTTGTAAGTTTAACAAAGTGGTTTTAATATGATTATTAAAGACAATAATTCATAATGTATCATTGCAATGATATAGTAGCATAGATTAAAAGGAGAAGAAGATGTCAAAGTTGGTTATTTATCACGGCTCAAAAGATATTATTGAAAAACCATATTATCATGATGGGAAAACCCAAAATGATTATGGTTTTGGATTTTATTGCACAGAAAGTTTGGAACTTGCAAAAGAATGGTCTTGTAGCAATAGCGAAAATAATGGATTTGCAAACAAGTATTCTATTAATTTGTCTGGGCTTAAAATTCTAGATTTAACAGATAAAAGATATTCAATACTTAACTGGATTGCAATACTTTTAAAATTTAGAACTTTTGATTTGAGTAATGATATATCTATTCAAGCAAAAGAGTATTTGCTCAAAAACTTTTACATTGATGTAAATAATTACGATATAGTTATTGGGTTTAGAGCAGACGACTCATATTTTAGTTTTGCAAGAGATTTTGTAAACAACACAATTCCAGTTAGAAAATTAAGTCAAGCTATGGAATTAGGTCAACTTGGAAAGCAAGTTGTAATAGTTAGCGAACTTGCATTTAGTAAACTTCATTTTGAAGGTTTTGAAACTGCAGACAGATTGGAATACTTTATAAAAAGAAAAGCAAGAGATGAAAAGGCACGAGAAGATTATTTGAAAGGGACAAGAAAGTCCGCGACACTCACCAATGATATATTTGTAGTAGATATTATGAGAAAGGGGTTAAAAGATGGCGATTCAATCATATAGCAATTTATATTTACCAAATTTATCGGAAAATTTGGGTGTAATGTTTGAGCATGCTGTAGATATTGGAATAAACCCTATAATTTTTTGGAATACATTTGTCAATTCCAATGTTGCAAAACAAATTGAAAAAGGAAATCCAAAGTATCTTACCTGCTCTGCATTAGATTATTTGAATGAGATTTATAATGGAAAAAAATCTATTCCAAATAAAGAAGACATTAACAAAGATAAATATTATTGGGCTGGCTGGGTTTTAGCACAATTCCAACATAAAAAAGGATATTCTTTTTATAAGATAAACAATTCATTGCCTATTGAAGAAGTTTTAAGACTATATCCAACCTTGCACGAAGCCGATGCAACCAAATTTTTTGATGTAGCAAACACATATTTCAAAAAGTCTGAAATCACTAACCTAAAAAAAATAAGACAAGCACGAGGCTTATCTCAAAGCAAACTTGCAAGTCTTGCAGAAGTTGAACTTCGCTCTATCCAAATGTATGAACAACGAAGAAACGACATAAACAAAGCACAAGTCGAAACCCTTTATAAACTAGCAATAGTTTTGGGTTGCAACATTGAAGATTTGTTGGAAAATTAAAGAATAAAACAAAAATAGCACTAGGAACAGAACCTAATGCTATTAAAATAACTTAAAGAAGTCTTGCTAGGATCTTATTTCATAGTGATAAGCTTAATTTTGTATTTTCATCAGTTATAAGGCTTCTAAAAAAATCAAAGAAAATAAATTAGTGCAACTAATAAACAAAAAAAGCCAGGAAATAAATAAATGTCTTGGCTTTTATTATTCTTCTTTAGAAGGTATGAAATCAAACGATGGAGAATTTGGAACTATATGATGCTTTCTACATCTAGCTTCATATGATTCTTTAGCTCCTACCATAACGATAGGGTCTGTATATTTGGCAGGTTTACCATTGACCAGCCTTTGTGTTCTAGTAGCGCCGCAACCACATATAGTACAAGCTGCTTCAAGCTTTGTCACTATTTCAGCTTCGGACAATAGACTAGGCATGATTCCAAAAGGCTTGCCACGAAAATCTAAGTCTAGACCGGCACAAATGACTCTGACTCCGTTAGTAGCCAAATACTCGACTATTGGAAGCATTTCTTTGGAGAAGAACTGTATTTCATCTATTGCAACTACTTGAATCGATGAATCGTAGTGATCCAATATTTCTTTAGGATCTGAGATAGCAAAAGCTTCATACATGTTTCCATTATGTGCGGCAATCTTAGAAGCATCGTATCTATTGTCGATTTTAGGTTTGAAAGCCACTATTTTCTTGTGAGCATAAGAAAGAGTTGTCACTCTTCTTATCAACTCTTCACTTTTTCCTGCAAACATTGGACCTGTTATAACTTCAATCCAACCTTTTTGAAGTTCTTGATACATAAAAATATCTCCTTACATTAATAAGATTAATTTCATCAAAACAAGTCGAATTATACTAGATAGAAAGGCTTGTTCAGCCGATTAATAAGCAACTTAAAAATTAAGATAAAACACAAAAAGTCATTCCAAATAAGGAACGATTGAAGAATATTAGAAATCTAATTCTTTTGAAAGAGTTTCTAAACCAGCTAAAGCTTTAGCTTCATCAGATCCGTCAAACTCTATATGAAGTGTTGTACCAACTCCACCGACAATACAGCCGAATACGTTCATAATTGACTTCAAGTCACATGAAGTATTAACTTTTGTGTCAGTCAAAGTGATTCTACACTCATAGTTGTTAGCTTCCTCGACTAACTCAGCAGCTAATCTTGGAGTAAATCCATTTGGATTTGTAATTTTAATCTCAATTTGTGTCATATGCCTATCTTAACCCTTCAATTCCACTATTAAATAATAAGCAAGAAACCGCTTAAAATCAATATTTATTGATAAAATTTACTTTTTTATCGCAAAATGAGCAAGCTTATTCTCACTCATGTTTTTTATACTATCACAATCTTTGAAAATGTTTTCAGGGTTATTCCTAAACCTATTGCTAGAGTGCATAAATTCAAGTGAAAAGCTAATATTATTAATACAAAAACTAAGCATTTCAAATTTTATAAATGATATAAAAAATCACCGATTGTTTGATGATCGGTGATTTCATTAGAGTGGCTTCAAGATAAGAATTAATTATTTTCTTTTCTTCTTTTTCTTAGAATCTTTGTTTTCAAGCATTTTGATGTCGGAATTCTCGCTCTCGGTATCTTGAACATCGACAGTGATGATATCATCTTCCTTTTTTTCATCTTTAGAAACATCTACCATATCAGAGTCTTTAGAGTCGTTTTCCACTTTATTATCATTGTCTTCTTCAGGCTCTTCTTCTTTGAAGGAAGTCTGATCAGCTTGCTTCTTCAAGATTCTTTCTGTCTTGTTTGCTTGGAAGCCATAGAACATACTAGCTCCGCCCATGAATATCAAAGCGACACCGATTGAAATAGGAACTAACATAATCGTATTTTCATCAGTGGCGGATGAAGTTAAAGGGCCAAATATCCATAAGCAAACATCCAAAGCAATCAATATTCCTGAAGTTATCAATTGGAATATGGCTGTGGTAATTCTCTTCCATGCTTTTGTTCCATATTTCTTATCGTTTGCATCGACAGTAAAGGCTAGAACACCAGATACGATGAGAATCAAAGCATAACCAACAATCAATATTCCAAAGAACCAAGTCAGTACATAATATTGCTGTAATTCTTTGATGAATAAAGTCATTAATGACACAGAGAATATCATCAAACTGACGAATATTTCGGTTGATAATATTGATTTTTTCAACATTATTGCTCCGAATATTTCTAGTACTGAATAAAGAAGTAAAGTTACTGAAAATCCAACTGTAATAAAGAAATCAAAATTTGGGATTTTGCATATGCTAATGTATATAATTCCCATCACTATCAATATCAGTGATTGTGCGAACTTAATCCATTTGTATGCGTTGAGACGATCGATCATAAACAATGGATTTCCATTGTTTATTTCAGTCTTTTTTTTCTTTTTGTTAGACATTAATAAATCCTTATTTATTTTGATTTCTTAGCACTGACAGTCTTGGTATATGATTTCTTTGTTGAATTACGTTGCTTATAAGCCATGATGGTGAAAACTAACCATACCAAACCGATTAGAGCAATGACGATTCCGTTTACTAGCCAAAGATAATTTGCAGGAATTACACCCTTTCCGACTGGGAATATGATCAATCCACCGACGACACCACAAACAATAGACAACACTAATTCTGTCACATAGAACTTTACACTTCTATGCAAGCAAAGATAGACGATAGAAAAAATAAATCCTAAACATCCAAAGATGAACAAGGCCCAACCTATTGATATTCCAAGATAACTGAGCATTCCGTTTAAGACTCCGTTCATAACGATGAGTCCTACACCTAATCCGGCCATTCCGATTCCATAGATTGAATATCTATCTAAGACATTCTTGTTCTTGACGAATCCTAATGACATGTAGATTGCACCGATAATCAATAGAACGATTCCAACAATTAACTGCAATGCGTTTCCTACTGAGGTGATCATAGAACAAGCCAATAGGATTCCTACGACGATAAGTACGACTGGTGAAGCTAACTTCATCCAATCATCTTTAGTAATTTTCATAAAAGCCTCCTCCTCGAAGCGATAGTATTATAAAGAAATTTAACTAAAAAAGTTGCTCACTATAAGAGATAACCGATATAAGAAAATTCATTAATAAGATTAAAAGAAACTGAAATAAAACCAAAGCTAATAATAAATTACCCTTAAGAAAGAGTAAGAGCTTACAGAACTAAGATGGTATAATAAATCGTTAAGTAGAAAAGGAGTAAGGCTTTTGAAATATAAAAGAAGAATGTTGAAAAGACTTGAGACATGAATTATTTGATTGTTTTTAGAATTTTCATCTGATTATTTATCAAAAGAGGAGAAAAAAACATGAAAAAAAGAAATTTGATATTTTCATTATTAGCTTTAGTTAGTGTGTTAGGCTCGTGTGGTAAAGGAAACATGGATACTTCTTTACCTACGGTTAATCCATCTACTCAGCAGCCGACGGATAAGAAATCTACCCCATCATCTGAGGAACCCAAGAAGATCTTCTATACGATTACTTTCAATTTGAATGGTGGTGAAATAGCAGATCCTACTGCTGTCGCTCCTCAAAAAATAGAAGAGGGTCATTGGGCCAAGAAGCCAACAATAAATCCGACAAAGAAAAATTGCAAGTTTGATGCTTGGGTTGATGAAGATGGAAATGAATTCAACTTCAGAACTGGAATTTATGGTGATGTCGATTTATATGCTAAATGGTCAGTAAATGAAGATTTAAAGATTACATTGACTTTTGATCCCAATAATGGTGAGCCTACTTTTGAGCAAGAGACATTTGTAGGTGACTATTTGAATGTCCCTGTCCCTCATAAAGACGGCTTTGTTTTTATCGGCTGGTATTTGAATGGAGACAAGACTCAAAAATGGACCGGCTATGTTGATGAGTCTATGGATAAAGACAAGTTGGTAGCTTTGTATGAGAAGCAATCTTTCAATTACAAGTATGAAGTCAATAATGACGGCTCGGCCACAATAACTGGCATAATGGACATTAATGTTGTCGATGTTCAAATTCCAGAGTCTATCAACGGAAGGCCTGTAACTGGAATTAGTGCTACTGCATTCAAGGGTGGAAGTTATATTACACAAATTTCAATTTCTGCCAGTGTTAAGACTATTGATCCTAAAGCCTTTATGTACACCAATAAGTTGGCTAGCATCACTGTAGATGGTGCTAATACAGCATATAAGAGCAAAGAGGGATTGCTGTTTTCTAAAGATGAGCAAACTTTGGTCTTTTGTCCTCAAAAAGCCTTGACCTCCAATCAAAGCTACGATTGTCCTTCTAACCTAAAGAAGATCGGTGATTATGCTTTCTATAATCAAAGAGATGTCGGATTGAAGTACATTACTTTTAATGAAGGCCTCGAAGAAATAGGCAATTATGCTTTTTATGGGGACATCAGCATTTCATCCGTTTCTTTCCCTTCTTCTTTGAAAAAGATTGGAAACGCAGCATTTGAGATGTTAGGTGATTCGACCACCAATCAATTCACTATCACTTGGTCTGAAGGCTTGGAGGAAATTGGTGAATCAGCATTCACAGGAGCTTATATCAAAGGGGATTTAAAATTACCTGATTCTATTAAATTTTTGAGAAGCTACGCCTTCTCTACTCCTATGAATAGCTACTGCGCTATTGAAAGTGTCAAATTACCTGCTTCCTTGGAAGTGTTTGAACCTGGCGTATTCTTCTATGGAATGGGAATAAAGAGCGTTACTTTAGCCTCTAGCAATACAAATTTTAAGGTTGAAAACAACATGCTTTTGACTAAAGATGGTAAGAAGCTCGTCTATATTCCTAGTGATGCTACTACATCGACCACGTCATTTGAAATTCCTTCTACTGTAGAAGAATTGTTGCCGAAGAGCTGTTCTGATGTCAGATATGTAGATAATTTCACATTGCCATCTTCTTTGAAAAAAATTGATAATAATGCTTTTCATAACAATATCAATGTAACTTCCATCACTATTCCTGATAGTGTGACTGAGATTGGAAAAGAATCATTCATGTATATGGATAAATTATCTTCTCTACATATCGGAACAGGAATAACTGAGATTCCTGAAGCAGCTTTCTATAGCTGCCCTCAACTCACCAATATTGAGATTCCATCTAATGTTAAGAAGGTTGGTGTTGAAGCTTTCGCACAGGAGTTGGGTTTAAGAACATTGACATTGAATGAAGGATTGGAAGTAATAGAAGAGTCAGCTTTCTCTAACAATGGTTCTTCTGAGAGTGAAGATGACCCTGTTTCATCTTATAAATCTAAAGTTACAAAATTGGTCTTACCTAATTCGTTGACTACTATAGGTGATTCTGCTTTCTCCGGATGGTCTTCTTTGCAAGAAGTTGTATTTGGAGCAGGACTTACTTCCATGAATGGAAGTGTCTTCTCTGGCTATGGAAATAATGGTGTTCCAAGTTTTAAATTAACTTTAGCAGAAGGATCTAATTTAAAACTGACTAATGATCAATTGATATCAGCTGATGGAAAGACTGTGTTTTATTGTAAGCCTAGCCATACAGGTGCAATAAATGTTCCTGAAGGTGTAGAGACAATTTCTAAGCTCGTCTACTATAGAGTTAAAGCTTCTAGTTTGACTTTACCTTCGACTTTAAAAACAATTGAAAATCAAGCTTTTGCTTCAGCATTTGATTCCAGCAATAAAGTAAAAGTAACTATTCCTTCGAATGTATCTAAGATAGGAGCGAGTGCTTTCTATTTTGCTAATATTTATGGCTTGACATTTAATGAAGGAGTCCAAGAAATAGGAGATGAGGCTTTTGAATCGACCAACGATTTAGGAAATATAACATTACCGGCATCTTTGAAGAAAATAGGAATAAAAGCATTTTTCTCTTGTGGTGTCACGGGTGTCACATTGAATGAAGGATTGGAAGAAATTGATGATTATGCTTTCTTAGGAAACCCCAAGATGGCTGGTGAAATAACAATTCCTTCAACATTGAAGACGATGGGTGTTGGAGCATTTGTCGGAAGAGTTAATAATTATTCTACTGAATTGACTGCATTTAATGTAGCAGGTGGCAATAATTACTTCTCGGCTGTAGATGGCGTCTTGTTCGACAAGAATCAATCCACATTGTATTGCTATCCTTCTAAGAAGGCTGATACGGCTTATGTAATGCCTTCTACTGTTGTAACTATAAAAGAAAATGCTATGGCCGGATTGCAAAACTTGTCCTCATTAACACTGAACGATGGTTTGGAAAATATTGGTACAGAAGCTTTTTCAAATAGTATTGCAATTCGCAATCTCAATATTCCATCCAGTGTTGTAACAATTGGATATAGAGCTTTCTCTGGCTGGACTAAAGCACAAACCATTTCTGTATCCCATACAAAAGATGATGCAGCTATGTTGTTTGGGTCTGATTGGATCAACAATTGTAATGCAGTTATTTCATACGGAGAATAAAGATGAAAAAGATATATAGTTTTATTCTTTTATTTCCTTTACTACTAGTCTCGTGTGGAGAAGGAAACATTAATCCATCAACTTCTTCTAGTGAAGAAAGCTACAAACTTATTGTAAATTGCCCAGGACATGAAGATGAGAGCTATGAGAACAAGTCTGGCGATGATTTGAATCCTAGCCATCCATCTATCAAGAATTATTATTTTGATGGCTGGTACGATCAAAAAGATGGAGGAGAGTTAGTCGATTTTTCAAATTATAATGGTTCGGCTTATGGTCATTGGACTAGCAATAAAGACATGACTGATGCACAAAAGCTAGATAGATTTATCAAAGATTTAACAATGATGTCTGGAACTGTGAACCATACATTTGGAGATCAGTCTATTAGTATTCAATACTCTATTTCGGACCAAGTTTATACTGGAACGTCGAGCTTTTTAGCAGATAGATACGATAATTTGGTAGTCACAAAGACTTATTCTCCTTATTATGCTACAGCTGATGAAGTTGTTAAAGAAGAAGATAAAGGTAAGACAGCCGATGAAGTCAACGAAGCAA
>ERZ780014.737-NODE-737-length-12923-cov-3.773_pt1 | contig 12923 bp, 6 predicted proteins | sample MGYA00511929_ERZ780014 | MGnify/ENA primary metagenome ERZ780014 (study PRJEB29588, sample SAMEA2155132) | human gut metagenome | biome: human gut; feature: human-associated habitat; material: faeces | place: Denmark | collected 2008/2010 ...
CCTTCACGAGAAGCCATTTGCAGGTGTAAACGGTTCAGGTAAACATAATAACTGGTCAATCGGAACTAATACCGGTGTGAATCTTCTCGATCCGGGTAAAACACCGAACGAGAACAAACAGTTTTTACTTGTTCTTGCATGTATCATGAAAGCTGTTGATACACACGCAGATCTGTTGCGCCAGTCTGCTTCAGATGTAGGCAATGACCACAGACTCGGTGCTAATGAAGCACCTCCTGCAATTATCTCAATGTACCTTGGAGACCAGCTTGAGGACGTTGTTAATCAGATTGTTGCAAACGGTACTGCAGCTACATGCATGAAAGGCGAGGTACTTGACCTTGGAATCAGCTCAATTCCGGTTGTTACCAAGGACGCAACTGACCGTAACAGAACTTCACCTTTTGCATTCACAGGCAACAAGTTTGAATTCCGTATGGTTGGTTCCAATGATTCGATTGCTATGCCTAACACAACACTCAATGCAATAGTAGCCGAGGCTTTCAAGGAAGCTGCCGATGCACTTGAAGGTGCTGCTGATTTTGACAAAGCTTGTGATGAATTTATTGCCAAGACCATGAGAGAACATCAGAGAATCGTATTCAACGGTAACGGTTATTCCGATGAATGGGTTGCCGAGGCCGAGAAGAGAGGCCTTCCGAACCTTAAATCAATGGTTGCTGCTACAGAAGCACTCACAACTGACAAGGCAGTTAAGCTTTTTGGTGATTTTAATATAATGAGCAAGGCTGAACTTGAGCTCAGAGCCGAGGTTCTCTATGAGACATACAGCCTTTCTATTAACATCGAGGCACTTACCATGATAGATATGGCAGCCAAGGATATCCTTCCTGCCGTTGTAAAATACACTACTGAGCTTGCTGCTTCGATAAATGAGGTAACCGCAGCCGGTGCTGATGCAAGTGTCCAGAAGGAAATGCTTGATGAGATCAGCAAATACCTCAAAGAAGCCAACGAGGCTTTGAAGAAACTCAAAGCTGACCAGGCAGACGCAGAGAAGGCAGATACAAAATCAACTGCCGAATATTACAGAGATGTAATCAAGGCTGATATGGAGACACTCAGAGCTCCTGTTGATACACTTGAGACTTTAGTTGACTCAGAGTACTGGCCGATTCCTACATACGGCGACCTGCTTTTTGAGGCTTAATAACGCTTCCTCATATTTATCTTAACATAAAGGGCCCGCACATATTTAAGTGCGGGCCCGCTTTATTTATACTATTAAATTATTCAGGATAATTAAGTCTCTCAGGCTTCAGATCATCCAGTACATCGTGGCGGTATTTTCTTGCATAGAACTTAGCAAGACTAAGATTATTATCAAGATAATTTCCGCAGTCACGCGCCGTTGCTCCCGGTATATCTCCTTCAAAATTCTCGATAAATCCAATCATTTCATCGACTAACGGCACAACATCGGATGAATCAAGTTTGCCGGCAAGTATCATATAAAAACCGGTTCTGCATCCCATTGGTCCGAAATAAATCACTCTGTCCTTCCACTGCGGATGATTTCTTAAAAATGTAGCTCCAAGATGTTCTATCGTATGAATACCCGGTGTGTCCATAACCGGCTCCCGGTTTGGCATGGTAAATCTTAAATCAAATGTTGTAAGTACACATGATCCTATTGAGTCCCTGCGCGAAACATAGATACCGGCAAGTAAATCAATATGATTCACGGTAAAGCTTGCAATTTTTTCCATTATCTTCTCCTTACAATTTATTTTCTTTCTTTTTGTTTTCTTTTTTATTCTCATACATGAGATTATCAGCGTTTCTGATATATTCGTCGAGTGTATCCGTCTTATCGGCAATCTTAGTATATATTCCGATACTCATATTCAGATAATATGGTTTGTTGCCAAATGCGTTGAAATATTCTATATCGCTTTTGATTTCATTAACTATCTCATCCACTCTTTCCGATGCATTTTCACTGCAGAGGACAATAAGGAATTCATCTCCGCCAAACCTTGCGCAGATTTCACCACTTGTCGTAGCTTTACGCATAAAATCACCGATTTTCTTGAGCGCATAATCGCCTTCTGCGTGGCCATATGTATCGTTTATACCCTTGAGGCCGTCCATATCCATCGAAATTACAGCAAACGGATTACCGGTTTTCTGGCTTCGTCTCATAACTTCTCCGATATTGCGGTAGAATCCGTGTCTGTTATATATTCCGGTCAGAACATCCGTTACATACAGACGTTCAGTCGTTGAGCGGTTGACATAAACTTCAAGTATATGTCTGAAATCCAGCAGAAATGTCTGATAGTATGAGAAAAAGAATTTTTCAGGACTGAACGAAGCAGCCATATATCCTACCGATACCCCCTGCAAATGTATAGGAACAACTATAATTGGGCCGGTACGTTCAATAACCTTTCCGATATCAGGTATTAAATCACACTGTTCATATTCGCCATTGCCATCATTGCAGATCTCATCACCTTTAAGATGAAGCGGGACCTTCATTGTTGGGGTATATCCGGTATTTGACTGATTGTTCCTGTTAAATTCAATACTTACATCCATATTCTCATCAAGGAAATCGTTGTTAAAGCACATCCACAATTCATCATATCCTATTCTGCCGATATGCTCCGGTATCATCCTGAATATATAATGAAGTTCAGGATAATTGCTGAGTTGGGCTATCATATTATACATGAACTGTATGAATTCTTCCCTGTCATCAGTAATAAATTTCTCTTTATAAAGACGTTCCTCAACATTCGTAGCTTTGGTCTTTTTACATCCGCATGAGCCGCCGAGTCTGTTGATATAATTGACAATTCTGGTACTCATGTCATGGTTTCCGTCAATATTATCCATTACCGCATCGATAATCGTCTGGGCCAGATCTTCTATTCTGTACTCCGCCGTTGTCAGTCTCGGTGAATAGTATCGTTCAAGATCTATACCATCAAAGCCTGTAACCAGTACATCCTCCGGAATCCTGTATCCATGTTCCTTAAGCGTTCTCATACATTCTATTGCCATAATATCGTTGGCACAGATAAATGCTTTAGGGATATGGTTGCCGTCATTGATATATTTTTCCAGCACTTCTCTTGTCGGATCTGCCCAGAAATCACCATATAACACTATATTCCGGTCAACGGCAATTCCGTTTGCCGCCAGAACTTCCTTAAAGCATTCAACTCTTTCTTCTGAGAAAGGATTGTCTTTATTGCCGGCAATCATCATCACATCATCAATATGATGATACTCCACAATATGTTTAACCAGCTGTTCAAAGGCATTGCTGTAATCAAATTCGATATTAATGCAGCCTTCTATTTCTCTGTCTATCGAAATTACCGGAACATCCGCGCGTTTGGATCTGGATATCAGTTTACCAAGCACTTCCGAATTCTTGAATGTCTCGGATAATACAACAACTGCATCGAATCTTTCTGGTTCAAACGATGAAAAAATCTGCGCCTCACCTATGTCATTAATTCCACCATTGTACAAATCGGTAACCGAGGAAAATATAATGACTTTTATCCCGGTCTGTCCGCAGTCTTTGCACAGTTCATTAATCAGCCTTACCTGATCATACGATTTAAACCTTGTCATGCACAACGCAATTACGTTATACGGTTTACCTTCTGAAAATTTGTGTAACATTCTATCCTTCCTTACTCAAACCTAAACCATTCAAAATCAAAATTGCTTCCCGGCAGGAATACAAATGTGACTTTGTTTTTTCCTTTTATCGGATTTATATCAAATGTCTTCTCTTCAGCATCATCCGTGTGTGTAAATTCTATCATCTGTCTCGTCTGGCTTCCGTCTTCTCCGGCAAAAATGATATTAAGCGTGTTAACTTCTGTATAAGACGTTCCTTTAATTGTGATTCTGGAAACTCCGTCCTTAAAATCCATATCATCGAAATCAAGAGAAACATTGTTGCCTATTCCTGTTACCCTGCTTCCCGATATCTTAAAGTCATCTCCGTAAATCTTATCATTATCGGCGGCGTCAATTCTGGCAAATCCCTTGTCTGGTCTCGTAAATACAAGATCTCTTATGTTGATAAACTCGCGCGTGAGCAGACAAAGTGTATGTGTGCCTTTTATTCTACGCCTGAGTTTATATTTTTCAGGCTGGTATACATCCCATATTACAGGCTTATTATAGATACCGTCAAGAATAAGTTCGCTTCCCTCTTCTCCCGGTATTCCAAGCCAGAGCTGTACAACAAAATCCGCACGGTCATGGGTAAAGATATTTATCTCAACTTCATCGGTTCCGTAACTTCCGAAATCCACATTTTCAAATCCGATATAACTTTCCTTGTGTCTCAAAGTCGCAACGCCGTGTTCTCCGGCATTGCCCATTTCATCACTTGCGATTGTATATAATGCTGCCGCAATCGTCTCATATGGATTAATCGAAGCACTTCCCAGACCGGTTGCCTTAAACCCAAGCATCGAAATTACATTCACCCTGCTTCCACCGTTACGTGAATAACATTTGACATTGAATTCGCCGTCGCCCCTGGCTTTAAGAACAGTCTGTCCGTTAACAGTTTCTATTCCGGCAAGGTTGCTTTCTACTCCGGCATCATTGAGAACGCTCCATTCGAGCTCATCATATGTACTGTATGACGGATAACATTTTGCTGTCAATACTGTTTCAGGATGCTCTTTGTCAAGTATCGTTCCCTCTGTGCTTGCTATCTCAATTTTACGTATCGGTATCTCATTCGCATCTGTATCCACATGGTAATTGGATGTATTGGCACTTATTCCTGCCTTAACGTATGCTTCTTTACAGTCTATTTCTATTTTGGCGCTTTCCAATGACGGAGAAGTGACTTTAATGGCTGCCTTGCCTGCATTGGTTCCGGCTGCTGCCATTATAATCAGCCTGCCCATAAAAAGTTTACGCGAATCGCCCTTATACTGATCGTAATCCGTACTGTCACCATTGTCAAGACCTACAAGCCTTGCTGCACCACTTATCTCGACCCTGACTCTGTTATTGGCATTAGCGACATAATTGCCATTGGCATCCAATACATTAACTTCAACGAATGCCATATCCTCGCCATCAGCATCAAGCGTCAGCTTGTCCGGTTTAAGTATAAGTCTGCTTCCATCTCCAAACGATGTTTTTGTATCCCTTGCTATCTCTTCGCCGTTCTCATCATAGGCAACCGCATCTATCCGGCCCTTGGCATATGGAATACGCCAGTGCCCAAGTAATTCTTTGCCGTGCTTATGGTCTATATTGAATTTGCCCTGTGATATCCCGTTAAAGAAAAGCTCTATCACCGGCGCGTTGGATGCTGCCCTGACATCAATAATCTGGTCTTCATTAAAATCCCAATACGGGAATATGTGAACCATAGGATCAGTCTTATAATCAGTCCACTCCGCCCGGTAAATATAATATGTATCTTTCGGAAATCCTGCTGTATCCACCTGTCCGAAATAAGAATTCTTAGTCTGATACGGCGTCGGCTCTCCTATATAATCAAATCCCGTCCACAAAAACTGCCCTGCGGAATATTTATTGTCACGTTCCGTTGTTATGCAGAATTCACTGTCAGGTGCGCCCCAGCTGCATGCACTGTTACCAAGTGATGAGCATTGCTCATCTACATCCGTGAGTATAGGCTCACTGTATGGAAAATGATACACGTCACGGCTTTGCAGTGTCGAACCGGTTTCACTTCCGTATATACACCAGTCAGGATGTGCCTTATGATGTGCATCATAAAGTCTCTCAGAATAATTATATCCAACCAGCTTTAGAACATCCGCACATCTCTGTGTCGGTTCACCTTCCAGGAAGTTGGATCCAAATGTAGCATATGCATTGCAATCAGGATCATTTTCAATGACCGCCTCATATAAAAGTTTCGTGGATCTCATTCCGCTTTCTTCATCTGCATGGGTATCAAAAATTTCATTACCGATACTCCACATTATGACACATGGGTGATTGCGGTCTCTTCTTACGAAATTACGCATATCCTTTGCTGCCCATTCCTCAAAAAACCTTGCATAATCATATCTGTTCTTAGGCATTTTCCACATATCGAAAGCTTCATTATCTACAAGAAGTCCTATTTCATCGGCTATATCCAACAACTCAACAGCCGGCATATTATGTGAGGTTCTTATGGCATTCGCTCCCATATCCTTCATCATCTTAAGCTGGCGGTATAATGCGGCCTTATTAACTGCCGCTCCAAGTGCACCAAGATCATGATGCATACACACTCCGTTAAGCTTAACATGCCTGCCGTTAAGATAAAATCCGCTGTCGCTGTTGAATTCTATCGTTCTGAAGCCGAATCGTGTATTAATGCAGTCCACTGCCTGTCCGTTGCACAGAAGTTCTGCGCGAAGTACATAGCACACAGGATTATCGATGTCCCATTCATCCGGTGATTCAACTTCAATCTCAACCGTATCCGCTGCTGCATCGGTTGTCTTGGATACAACAGCCGTTCCATTCATATCAAATACAGTGTATGCAACCGCATCGAATTCACTTCCGCTTATCTCAGAAGATGCTTTAAGCATATAACCTGTATCCGTACGCTCTGTTCTTATATATATTCCATCTGACACAAAATGAGTGTCAGGCATAGTCTTAAACCAAATATTCCTGAAAATTCCCGCTCCGGAATACCATCTTGAATTAGGAGATCTGTGCATTACCTGCACACGAATTTCATTGGCTCCGTTAACGAGATAATCTGTTATGTCTATTTCAAAAGTATTATATCCGTATTTCCATTCTCCGGCTTTTGCACCGTTAACATAAATCACCGGTTCCATATATACGCCGTCGAATCTGAGTGCATATCTTACACCCGTTTCTGTTTGCAGATCAAATGTCTTACGATACCAGCCTTCACTGTCTTCATATAAATTATTTGTATCATAAATAAGCCAGTCATGCGGTATATCCACATTAACCCAGCTATCAGAATTCTCATATCCGGTTGTTCCCGGTTCTATTTTTATAAATTTCCAATTATCGTTAAAAAGTCTGGTTTCTCTCATATTAATTCCTTTCAGGAAGTGGTATTTCCTCGGCTCTATGGTGAGCCTTGGCCTGGAGCGGTATCAACGTACCGCTCCTGCCTCCTCTCGTCAGGCACGCCCGGTCTTATTTGAACGGGTTTTCTGTAGGATACATCATACCCTTTGGCTGGTTGAAATTAATCTCATCAGCCGGAACCCCAAGATATTTAAATACTTCATAGAGTGCTTTTCCGAAATGTCCGAAAGCAACAGCTCCGTGATGCGGGTAATTCTTCTCAATAAGTACATGGCGATAGAATCTGTCCATCTCAGGAATTGCAAAAATTCCGATTGATCCGAATGAACGTGTTGCTACAGGAAGAACCTCTCCCTGTGCGATATATGCCCTGATCTGTGCATCAGATGTACTCTGAAGACGGAAGAATGTAATGTCTCCCGGAACAATATCTCCTTCAAGAGTACCGTTGGTAACCTCTACCGGAAGAGATCTTGCCATAATCATCTGGTTACGCATTTCACAGAAAGTAAGCTTTGTAGATGCTGTATTTCCGCAATGGAATCCCATGAATACTTCATTGGATGTGTAATTAAATTTGCCCTTGATGTCCTCTCCGTAAATATCAGCAGGTACTGTGTTATTAATGTCAAGGAGTGTTACTGCATCATTACTTACAACAGTTCCGATAAACTCACTGAGTGCGCCGTAAATATCAACCTCACATGCAACAGGAATACCCATCTTGGTAAGACGGCTGTTTACATAACAAGGAACGAAACCGAACTGTGTCTGGAATGCCGGCCAGCATTTACCTGCTACTGTAACGTACTTCTTATATCCCTTATGAGCCTCAACCCAGTCAAGAAGTGTTATCTCATACTGTGCAAGTTTCTCAAGAACCTCAGGTTTCTTATTACCTGCTCCGAGTTCCTCAGCCATATCTTTGGCTACATCCGGAATTCTCGGGTCTCCGGCATGTTTATTGTATGCTTCAAAAAGGTCGAGTTCTGAATTCTCTTCAATCTCTACTCCGAGATTGTAAAGCTGCTTAATCGGTGCATTACATGCAAGGAAGTTCTGTGGTCTAGGTCCGAATGATATAATCTTTAAATCTCTTACTGCAATGATTGCTCTTGCGATAGGTGCAAATTCATGTATCATATCTGCACATTCATCTGCTGTTCCGATAGGATATTCCGGAATATAAGCTCTTACATTACGGAGTTTTAAGTTATAGCTTGCATTAAGCATACCGCAATATGCATCACCACGGCCCTGTACAAGTCCGCCGTTAGCTGATGTCTCCTCAGCTGCTGCGATAAACATTGATGGTCCGTCAAAATGTTTTGCAAGAAGTGTCTCTGAAATCTCAGGTCCGAAGTTTCCAAGGTAAACAACGAGTGCGTTACATCCTGCCTTCTTGATATCCTCAAGAGCCTGTACCATATGGATTTCGCTTTCTACGATACAGATAGGACACTCATAGATGTTATCGCTGCCGTATTTTTTGGTATAAGCCTCTACAAGAGCCTTTCTTCTGTTAACTGATAATGATTCCGGGAAGCAGTCTCTGCTGACTGCAACGATGCCGATTTTTTCCTGTGGCATATTTGACATTTTAATTTCCTCCATTCTTCCAGGTTCACTTACGCCCGGTATTATTCATTAATATTTAAATTTTTACCTATAAGGCCGATATGCTCAGATCCTGTGAAACCGCCTTCAGCATGTCCGATAAGCCATTTATTGACCGCTGTGATCAGGCTGTCCTCTCCGCCTTTATGATCTGCCTTAAGAGGGAAATTCGTTCCTCTCGGAAGAATTACAGACACCTTAAATCCATCGCCATCAACTCCGCACGGAGCATAATGAAGCGTGGTAGCATATACTTCAACCGCTGTTCCCTTTGGTACAAGGAATGCTTTCATAAGCGAAGTATCATATGTGAAATCAGCTGTTATATCCTGCTGTTTGCCGAGAATAAGTATCGCATCCGTAGCCGCTACATTAATCTCACTGTCTCTGTGATACTCGACTGCGTTAAGCAGTTCATTGTGTCCGTTGCAATATCCGATCTGAACAGGCATCTCTCCGTATACCTTGTCGGAAATCTCCTTCATAACCGGAAGTGCCTCAAGTGTATCCACCGAAGGCTCATAAGCCACTCCGTCCGGGAGCGGGGTCTCCTGCATTTTGTCCACAAGCGGGCCAAAATCAACACCTTCAACAACTCTTCCGTATGGTACAAATTCAGGATCAGTCACTTTATATATTTTCATTGCTCTTTCCTTTCCGGGCCGGCGCACAGAATCCTCACAACCTTGTACGCAGCCGCAATTAATTATTGTATAATATCAAACAACTCTTTGCATGCCGGATAAATTTGTCTGAACTGATCATATCTGGCATTATATCTGGCCGTAAGTTCAGGATCCGGTTCAACAGTGTCAACAACCTTAACGATCTTATCGGCCATTTCTTCAACACTTGCATATTCGCCATTGGCAACAGCCGCTAACATTGCACCGCCCATTGAAGGTCCCTGTTCGCTTTCGATGACATCGACCTTAATTCCAAGTACATTGGCTATTATTTTTTTCCAAAGAGGACTCTTGGCTCCGCCGCCGCAGATCTTGGTTCTCTCTATTTTAATTCCGAGTGACTTGGCTACCTCAAATGAATCCCTGAGTGCAAATGCCACGCCCTCCAGCACTGCCTGTGTCATATCAGCCCTCGTGGTATCCATCGTCATTCCGATAAATGTACCTCTCGCATTCGGATTATTATGCGGAGAACGTTCTCCCATAAGATAAGGAAGAAAATATACATGATTAAGTCCAAGTTCTCCTATCTCTTTCTGCTCTGCTGCATAATCCTTGGTTCCGATGATTTCATCCATCCACCACTTATTGCATGACGCTGCTGAAAGCATACATCCCATAAGATGATAATGACCGTCTGCGTGGTCAAATGAATGTAATGCATTATTCTTATCAACTCCGAACTTATCCGACGAGATAAAAATAGTTCCGCTTGTTCCGAGTGATATATTACACTTGCCATCTCCGACTGTTCCGGTTCCGACTGCAGCTGCAGCATTATCTCCGGCTCCGGCTGCAATTATACATGTCTGCGGGATTCCAAGCTCATCTGCTATCTCAGGAAGTACGCAGCCTACTTTCTCATAGCTTTCATATACTGTAGCAAGCTGTTCCGGCTTTACTCCGCATATATCGCACATTTCCTTAGACCAGCATCTGTTCTTAACGTCAAAAATAAGCATTCCCGATGCATCTGACACATCCGTACAGAATACTCCCGAAAGCTTATATGCTATATAGTCTTTAGGAAGCATTATTTTTCTGATTCTTGCGAAATTCTCAGGCTCATTATTCCTGACCCAGAGGATCTTAGGTGCTGTAAATCCCGTAAATGCTATATTTGCTGTATATTGTGAGAGCTTGTCCTTACCGATCACATTATTAAGGTAGTTCGTCTCTTCAACGGTTCTTCCGTCATTCCAAAGAATCGCCGGTCTGATAACTTCGTCATTCTCATCAAGAATAACAAGTCCGTGCATCTGACCGCCGAAGCTGATTCCGGCAACTTTGCTCTTATCCACGTCCGCAATAAGTTCCTTGATTCCTTCCATGGTATTACTAAACCAGTCTTCCGGTTTCTGCTCAGACCATCCCGGATGCGGAAAATATAATGGGTATTCTCTTGAAACAATGTTAACAATTGTTCCGGCAGAGTCCATCAAAAGCAGCTTAACTGCCGATGTACCCAGATCAACGCCTATGTAAAACATCTCATTCCTCCTTGCGCTTTTTAAGCGTACCATATCACTCTTATGATATTATAAAAACATGAGAACTTCAACGATAGAATGCCATAATAATTTGACACAAATACCGTCAAAAATTAATGAATTAAATAAATAGTGTAATTTTGTCTAAAAATTAATGTAATTCCCTACTAATACTTTCATTGTTTAAATATTATAATCTCTGATATAATGTATAAGTAAAATAAAACGAGGAGGTTTTCTTATGACAAAGATTACTAAAAAGATTATCACTTTTATGCTTATGGCTCTTATGCTTCTCGCAATGCCTTTAACTGCATTTGCGGAAGATGAGACAGCAAAAGCTCCGTTTGATGCCAATGGCAAGTATAACGCAAGACTCGGCATCCAGGCCACAACGGCCGACAGCCAGATCTGGTTAGCCAGAATCGGTTACTATTCATCAAAAGACGACGGCGACAAGGTCACATCCGACAAAAAAGCAGAATTTGACGCAGGTACATTTACGGATGCAGTCATTGAAGGCAACGGCACATATACAGTGTCATACAAGACATCTAATTTCGGCGGTGCCGTAAATCTTCAGCAACTCCAGGTAGCAACTGACATTCCTATGGAAAATGACCTTACATTCTCGAATCTCAAGGTTGAAATCAACGGAAATACTGTAGTTACATACAAGGATGTATATATCGACGAGGATGCTTACGCCATTCCTTATACATGTCTTCTCGCATATAATAACTGGAGAAATGACCTTAAGAGCCGTGATGACTGTATGACTGCCGAAAATGTTTTTCCTGAGACAGGTGATGTGGAAGTCAAACTTACATTCACAGTAAGCGGATTTGCATATGATGCTCCTACAGAAGCTCCTACAGAGGCTGAGACAACAGCAGCTGCCGCTACAAAAGCTCCTACAGAGGCTGAGACAACAGCAGCTGCCGCCACAAAGGCTGCCGAAAACGCAGCTTCGGATTCTTCTTCAACTGGCTTACCGCCCGTTGCTATCATCGGTATCATCGCAGGTGTTGTAGTTGTAGTTGTAATTGTGGTTGTAGCAGTAAGCGCTTCCAAGAAAAAGAAAGCATAATAACTGTTCCGTATAAATTACACGGCTGCAAGAATCCAAAGTTCTTACAGCCGTGTATATTTTTGTTCTTATTGTACTTTGGCAAATTTGTGTTCAAAATCAGCCAGTGACATCGGTTTGCCGAAATAATATCCCTGAATATAATCCGGTCCGATATGCTTAATGCGTTCAAGTTCCTCTTCCGTTTCTATTCCTTCTATACAGAATTTGGAATTAATACTGTGAGCCATCTGGGCCAGGTATTTAAGCAGGTTATATTCATAGTCATTCTTAAGTGCTTTCAGCGTAAATGACCGGTCAATTTTAATAACATCCGGTGTCAGGTTAAACAGATAATGGAAGTTGGAATATCCTGTTCCAAAATCATCCAATGCTATCGATATCCCGTATTTGCGAAGGCCTTCGCAGAAACTTATAAAGTTCTCGTTCGATTCCACAAAGCCGCTCTCCGTAAGTTCCACCACAAGATTACCCATTTTAAGTCCTGACTCTTTCATGACCTTAATAATTTCTGAGAGTACATTACTCTTAAGCACCTGTACATATGAAAGATTAAATGACACATGAAAATCCGGCAGAAACTTCTGCATATATGTACATGCATATATAGCTTGTGATAAAACCCATTTGCCAACCGGAATTATCAGACCGCTTTCTTCAAGAATCGGTATAAATTCCATAGGTGACAACGGTCCCGTTTCAGGAGTATTGAATCTGAGTAATGTCTCCGCATGCGAAAATCTGCCGCTTTCGATATCTATAATCGGCTGAAATAATGTGGTAAATCCATTAAATCCGTCGTCCACGCTTTTTCTCAGCACCTGGAGTATCTTACGTTTTCTGACAAAATCCCTGTAATCCTTATCCTTATATACGTAAAACGCGGTTCCGGACACTTCTCTGGTTCTGCCAAGTGCGAATTCGGTAAGTTTCATCAGTTCGTTATAATTCATGCCTTCTGACTCTTCAACATCGACC
>ERZ780014.763-NODE-763-length-12614-cov-5.00048_pt1 | contig 12614 bp, 29 predicted proteins | sample MGYA00511929_ERZ780014 | MGnify/ENA primary metagenome ERZ780014 (study PRJEB29588, sample SAMEA2155132) | human gut metagenome | biome: human gut; feature: human-associated habitat; material: faeces | place: Denmark | collected 2008/2010 ...
TGGACGTATCCATGAACCCCCCCCCTGCCGATAACATCTGCGGAAAAGGATAAAAGAGATAAAGAATATATAAAGGATATACAAAAAGAAATTGATTAGAAGGGGGAAAGAATATATATGATAGATATATTAATATGTATAATTTATATTCTTATGGGAGCAAGATGGATTTTAAAAAGGGTAAAAATGGAAGCGATATCGGCTCCAACAAACTGGAAAATTATCGTTCTGAAATTTTTGATATGGTTGATAGCGCCATTAGAAATTTTTATATATATTTATTTTTATAATAGTGAGAGGGTACGAATATTTTTGGGTGCGAGCGTGATGCTTTTGTATTTGATAGAGACCCGGCTGTTATTTAACGAAATGAGTAAAGCAATTGTGGAAAGTAATATTGATAATAGAGAAAAAGATGTTAAACATATTCTTGAAAAAAGAAAGTTTAGAATTCAACTTGGAATAATTTGTTTTGGTATAATTGCCTTTATTGCGCTATTAGTTGGGATTATGCCAGATTAATATATTTATTATTAAACAGCCTAAACAAACCCAAAGAAATCTTCAACAAGACAAAAGTAGAAGAAAAACAGGAACTTATCCACATGATGAACATCGTGGGAAACCAAATCATCCATGAAGCGGCAGACCACTATGGATGGAAAGAAGGCTCCACGGAAAAACTCCTGCTCCATGGAGTCATAGGCACACTGACAGAAACCGTGGGCGGAGGGAATGCATTGGCAAGAGCCATATCGGGAAGCGTGAACGAATTTGCCTTGGTGTACATGGGAAAAGCAAAAGGAAGAGACTGAATGGACACCCACCCCGATATCGTACGAGCCATCAGCACCGCTTTAGGAGCAGTCGCAGGAAGCCTGACAGGAGACCGTACCAAGGGACCGGAAAAAGGAATCTCAGGATTCATTTACGCAGAAAATACGAACTCTTACAACAAAGGAATCGCCTACCTGAAACAAGAAGGCTTTACACAAGACAGTGCCGTTAGCCTGTTCAAAGAATATAACCGGTACCTGAGATTAGGAGTGGACTGGAAACATCCCGCCGTCCGTTTACCGGGGATCCAGGCAGATGTCGATAAAAATTATAAAGTAATCAATTCTTCCGGTATCCCAAGGACAGCAGACTGTATAGCGGATGAAATAGATATAAGGTGTAGGGAGCTGATTTAGCGCCGGTTATCTTTGGAACAGCGTTAGGGAGTGGTGGTGTTGCATTTGGAATGCCGGCTGTGTTTGGACTTGTTGGCGGTGTGCTTGGATATTATACGAAAGAATATATAAAAGCAGAGACACCAACTAATAAAGAAGAGGAAGTTAGAAAGTATTACCAGGAGGTAAAGAATAGATGAATGTACTAATTGCCGGTGGATTCTGGGCTATTGCCAAGTTTATGGTACTTTTGTGTTGTACGATTATTTTAATAATAAAATCTCTATATTTCTATGTAAACACAGTCAAAAAATGGAAAAAATAACACAGATATTCTATATTATGATGGTAGGATCATTTTTGTTGAGTTTAATTATCGGTTTATGTGGTGTAGTTGGTTTAATCAGAAATTATTGGGATGCAGGATCCCTTTCTATGCTAATATTTAGTCAAGTTTCAGGAGGAATTTTTGTAAAAGAGTTACTAAAAAATGATTATATTTATTTATCAAAAAAGGAGTTGGAAAAGTATAAATTCTTGGGGAAAGGATTTTTTTTGACTGGCATAGTATTACTGCTTATGTTTTTAATAATCTATTTGTAATTGTTTGTAATGCTGGAAAAGGATAGAAATTAATCAAGATTATAAAGCAATCAATTCTTCCGTCCTCCCGGAAATAAAAATGACCAATGAAAATAATCATTTGGGGTCTCCTCATGTGTGGAACAATGGGAGGCATTTTGGGTACGGGTGGTGGTATACCAGTTGTTAGTGGACTTGTGGGAGGTACAGTTGGAGATTATGTTAAGGAATATGCAAAGACTGGAATACCCACTGATAAGGAGATAGAGGTGAGAAAAACATATAGTGAGGTAAGACGCAAATGAATACCTTTATTACGTATAAGAATTTACTTAGTATAAAGTTCATTTTATTATTGTGTGGAAGTATTATCTTTATTATAAAAACGGTGAGTGTATATCAGGAAAAACATAAAAGTTGGAATATTCTTACTAAAGTTTTTTATGTTTTAAGTATGGGGTTATTTGCAGCAGAAGCAATCATTGTAATTATGGGTGTTATTGGAATATTAGTGAAGGATTGGGATGTGATAGTAATAATTATGATGGTTATTGATGGGATTGTTGGGGGAATGTTTATGAGAGAATTAACTCTGAATAAAGGAATTCAATATACAAAAGAAGAGTTAAGAAGATATGAGATTTCTCAAAAATGCCTTTTTGGAGGGAGTATTATATTATTCTTTTTGATGATGATCATATATTTGTAATTATGTATTATGAAAAATGTGTAGTAGATAAAATGACCGAACTGCCAAAAACACTGAGCGAATACTATGGATATGGAGGAACCGCCTCTAAAATCTTCTTCAAAGCAGAAGGAGTGGTAGGGATCGGCATGGCACTTAACGATATTCAAAAGGACAGCAGACTGTATAGCGGATGGAACAGATATCGTGCTTGGGGAGCTGATTTAACTCCGATCATTGCAGGGATAGCTGGTGGTGGTGCTGGTTCCATATTTGGGGTGCCGGCTGCAGGCGGAATTCTTGGAGGAATAGGTGGAGATTACCTTAAGGAATATGTAAAAGCAAGAATCCCTACTGATAAAGAAGAAGAAGTTAGAAAGTATTATCAGGAGGTAAAGAGGTAATGGAAAACTTTATTCTTGATAGTTTTGGAGCAACTATAAAATTGACGATCTTTTTATGTATGATTGTAATTTTTATGGTAAAAAGTATGCAGTTTTATATGAAGCAACATGAGTTTTGGAGTATGCAAGTCAAATTATTATATATTTTATTCATAAGCCTATATTTGGGAGGGAATGTAGTCATCATAGGTGGTGTTACTGCGACATTTACGATGAATTGGGGCAGTATAGCTGTTTGTATGATAATTATAGGTACGATTGTGGGTGGTATTTTTGTTAGAACATTAAGAAAACGCTATGCAATGCACTTTTCAAAACAAGAATTAGAGAAATATGGGTTTGCGGAAAAAGGTCTTTGGATAGGAGGTATTGGGTTAATGGTTATTGTATTAATAACGTATCCATGTTGGTGAAGAAAATACTAACCGATAAAGAGAAAGAGGTCCGATTGTTATATCGGGAGGTAAAAAAGTAAATGGAGAAAATATTACATCAAATCCTAATAAATATATATGATTGGCGTATGTGGGTGGTTTTAATTTGTATTCCACTACTGTTTGTAGGGAGTATTTATAGTTGCATACAGAAAAGACATGATTGGGGACGAAAAGAGATTGTATTGAATATGGTACCTATATGGGTATTTTTATTAGGAGGCGGATTGGTATTGATGTTTATGGGAATTTAGTGGTGGTTAGTGCTACTGTTTTGACTGGAGGTAGTTTGGGTGGTACATTATCAGGATTAGCATCAGCGGTGATTATCACAGAATTTAAAGATTTTGTGGCACCGCCGTTAACGACAATAGAAAGGGAAAAGGAGAATAATGAATATATTGAAAATATAAATAGAGAGATAGATTAAACTATTGTTGGAGGAACTTATGATAGATATATTAATATGCATATTGTATGTTGTTGCTGGAGGAATATGGATGTGCAAAGGCATCAGATTAGATTCAATCTCTGCCCCGACAAATTATAAGATTGTTATTATAAAGTTTTTGATGTTATTAGTAGTTCCTGCAAGTTTATACATATTTTTTTCTTTTTCGGCAGATAATAAAATGCGTATAATCTTAAGCACAAGTTTTTTATTAACAAATGAAATACTATCTTATGTATTGTTTTTAGAAATAAAAAAAGTACTCATTAATTATAATGAGCGGAAAAGAGAAGAGGTAGAAAGAATTTTAAAAAAGAAAAAATTCCGATTTGAGCTGGGAATGGTAGGTTTTGGTGTAATAATTTTTATAGGATTATTAATTTGTGTTCTGCCTAATTAACTAGAAGAAGCTAAAGTATATGAATAAATGGCTGCAAATCGATGCTGAGCAGAACGAAGAATGGCTGAGGAAACAAGGAACAGGTACCTATATAGACCTGAGTACAATAAAAAAAGGAGACCTGCCCGGACAAGTCATCCTTGAAAAGCATAACGGATATAAAGAAGTGCTAAACAAAGCAGCCATGGATAAATCCAAAGAAATCGCGGCGGAAGGAATCGCAAGCTGGAGTGCGGCGAACTGGATGGAAAGCGAATATCCCTACCTGACACGAAAAGAAGCGGAGGCACTCGGGAAGAACCTTGTAAAGAAAGCCAGCCCTTTTGTAGCAGGTGCGTCTTACCTATAACGGGATACAGGAAAACCACGAAAGATTTAAATCCCCATACAATGCATTTAGTGCGGATATTTTGGATGTATTGCCAATAGTAGCTGGTGGTGGTGCTGCTGTGATTGGTGGATTTGCAGGATCGGCCGGGGCAATGGCTGCTGGCGTACTGGCGGGGGGGGAACTGCAACCTATGGAGTTGAGGCCTCTAAGTAAAAGTTGGAAGCTTTAGAGAACAAAGAAGATGAATAAAATACTAAATGGGAGACTGGGAAATGAATCATTTTTTAGGAAGTATAGAATATGATTTGATACTCGTATTTATAGGAATATTACTTTTTAGGATGGTCTTTTTAAAATTATATATGTCAGAAAAGGAACGAATTATTGTGGAAAATGCGCCGTCTAGTTTTTTCTTGACTAGTGCAGGGCTTATCATTGGCATGGGAGGTGTTGTTTTATCTGATCGGATAGGAATAGATGATTGGATCAAGAATTTAGTATATTTGTACTTAGGTTGCGTAGTTTTATGGTGGAATATGATAATAATTTATACAAAATGGAAATATAACAAAGTGAACAATATAGAAATGGATGAAATAAAAAAGGCTTGCGGGGCTTTTTTTATTCTGATTTCTATAATGCTGTTTTTATTATTTATCAATATTTAGTATTTAGTAATATTTAGTCAATAAATAATATGTTTCGTGTCCTTACAATAAAGTGGAGTCTACACAGGAAAAGAAAGATACGATACGATATGAAAAACACAAAGACAGAAGAAGAGAAGAAACGATTACAAAAAGACTGGGAAGCCATAGATGAAAGACAAAGATATTCACCAATATCAACGCCTGGTACATATTGGGATTTAAAAACAGGCAGACCATTTACGGTGAAAGAAGAAGGAAATCTTTTTGAGCCGGTATTAGTTACAGCAACACGTGCACATGGAGAACCCCTATTTGAAAGTGCAATGGCAAGCGGAATCAATACAAAAGTTGCCAAATATCTGGGAAGAGAAACAATTATTGGCGATACACTTACCCTACCGTGGGATATAGCCAATGACGCAAACATTGATAAGTATGGAATACAGGGCGCGAGAGATAGAGTGTTAGTAGATATTTATGGAACGATAGGATTATCATGGTTAACGCTTAAAACTCGTGGTTATATAGGTGCAATAATTGGTGGGAGTGGCGCAGTATTTTTAAATGAATATAAGGAAGTTATAGCACCTTTATTGAATAATGGGGAACGGGAAAAAAGTGATGAGCAATATGTGGAAGAATTAAAAGATGAAATGGATTAGAGAAAAATAATAAGGTGAGTGAATATTATGATAGATATAGCAATAGTTTTAATTTATAGCATAACTAGTATTATTTGGATTCTTAAAAAGATTCATTTTGAGGGGTTAAGTTTTCAGACCAATATTAAAGTTATTATCCTAAAGGTCATTATCTCATTAATTTTTCCTACTTCCATTTATATATTTTTTTCTTTTGCTTCCATGCCTATATTACGATTATTTTTAGGAAGCATTTGTATAGGAGGGAGTGGAATTATTTTCTGGATTTTTGATTATGAGAGGCTGAATATTATTGTTCGACATTCTACTCCGCAAATGCTAGAAAGAATATATCCAGCTATTGAAAAGAGAAAGTTTGATACAAAATTGGTTGTAGTAGGGTGTAGTATATTCATGATTATGGGAGTATTGACTTGTTTCTTTAAGGGGTAAGTTTTGTTGGAAAAGGATCAACTCCATACCGGCGTCACGAAACAGGCAGGCATCTATGCAGGAAAAGAAGGATACGATATCCAAGTCAAAAACAACACCCGCCTCAAAGGAGCCGTCATAGACAGCCAAGCAGAAAAAGAAAAGAACCGGCTCACCACCGGTACTTTGACATGGGAAAACATAGACAACAAAGCAGAATATAAAACAAAAGCAAGCGGAATCACCGTATCCACCCATGCCGTATACAAACTCAACCCCTTAGGACTGGGCTATGTACCGACCATCCCCGTCAAAGGAAAAGCAGGAACAACTACGAGATCGGCCATATCCAAAGGAACCATAACCATCACGGACAAAGAAAACCAGAAACAGGATATAGAGAAACTGAACAGGAACACAGAAGACAGCCTGAACAAACTCAAAGAAATCTTCGACAAAACAAAAGTAGAAGAAAGAAAACGACTATTGGAAGAACTGGGGATAGTCGGGAATCAAGCCATCCATGAGATAGCCTCCCACAATGGATGGAAAGACGGCTCTGCCGAAAAGGTAGCCCTCCATGGAATGCTGGGAGCCATCACCGGAGCCAAGAGCGGAGGAAGCGCCCTAAGCGGCCTGATAGCAGGAGGAGCCAACGAATATGCCATAGAATACCTGAAAAAGACCAAAGGGAAAGACTGGATAAACAAGCATCCCGATACCGTACAGAACATCTCCGCCGCCTTTGGAGGAATCCTGTCCAAGATGACAGGAGGGAGCGGACACACAGGCGCCTACATCTCCCAGATGGGGACGAAGTGGAATGAATTGGATGAGGAAATGGCTGCAATGAGAGGAAGGAATCTGAGAGATGAATTTAATAAATGGGTAGAAGACTCTGTAAATGATTAAGAGGGTATAAAGGATGAAAAAGGCATGGAAATTAATTGGGCTTAGTATATTCATTGCTGTTTCTGCATATTTTTTTGATTATACGTTATTATGGTTTATGGCTTTTATACTTTTAGTAGGAGCCTCTTATTATTGATTTTAAATGGATTTTAGAAGCAGGTTTTGTGATAGAAAATACAAAAAATAATATAAGTGGAGCTGCGATACAGTGCAGAACATCTCCGCCGCCTTCGGAGGAATCCTGTCCAAGATGGCAGGAGGTGGCAGACACACGATGGGTGCTTACCTCTCCCGGATGGGGAATGCTTTAGATGGGGTAAACGGATTTTATTTGTATTATGAAGACAATATTTCTAATGATGTAAAAAATATCTTTCTGATACAGCAACTAAGTTAATTCTTGAAAGAACAACTATAAAATCACTGGAATATTTAGGGAACGAAGTTATACGGGATTATCCTTATTTAGCAGATGAAGTAAAACAAAAATTAGGAGGTATAAAATTTGTAAAACAAGTAGATGGTGGATATGGAACCTTAGTTGGTGCTGTGATAGTTTATGTTGCATTGTTAGATTATAAGCATGCAAGTAGTCCTAAAACTACGAAAGAATTAGAAGGCCGGATAGAGGATTGTATAACTAATTAGAGGGGATTATAGAATGAAAGCGGATAGTAAGTTTATATGCTCAGGAATTCTAATTTTTATTATTGCGCATTTTTTTAATTACACTATATTGTGGGTTTTATCAATAGTATTTTTATTAATATCCTTTTTTTACTAGGCGGAGTTCAAAAAGCCGGTTAACTGTAACAAGATAAAATAAGCTATAAATCATTAATTTGCTGCTATTATGGGAGGGATTATATGAAGAAATATTTTGGGCCTAGTTTCGTTTTAGGAATAGCCGGTTTAATATCAGGGAGTATTGCATGGCTTATGGGTATAGAATATTTGGGGTATATAGCGATTTTTTGTTTTTTACTTAGTGGAATAGTGAACGCCAATCGTTGGTGAAGTTAGTATGCTGAGAGCCATCTCAAGGAATAGAATAAAGGGATAAAAGATGAATTTGGCTGAATATATCAAAGGATTTTTAGGAATAATTGCAATAATATTTTTTGGTATAGGAATAGTAGTTTGGAAGTTTAGGGCCGTTGATGAAATTCAAGAAATTGAAAAGAAAATAGACGTCGATACAAAAAGGTTATAGAATCTGATTTAAAAATTCTTAGTGACGTTAGTTTCCCTGATGAGATAGATGTAAGGAAAATGTATGGCGTTATTTTGGCGGTGGGGGAATCCAGGAAATAGAGTGTATAAAGGTCTATGAAGATAAATATTTTGTAAAAATGAAGTTTTATGGAGAGGGATATTTTACATTAAAAGGAAATCATGTGGATATTGTTTCGGTTGGTCATGTTATAAACATGAAAAATGGACAATTGCTATACACACCACAAAATGATGATACGGAATATATTTCAATGACATAAAAAATACCTAGGACATGGAAAAATTAGCGCAGATAGGAACCGTAGCTGCTCCCGTAAGGAGAGCCGGAGAAGTGGGAGACAGCCGGCTGAAAGCCCTGTATGCCGTGCAGGCAGGAATGAATACCAGAGAAATACAGAAAGATCAGAAAACAGACAAAGCCATTAACAAGAACAATACCGTAGGAATATCAGCCTCGGCAGCACCGGAAAGAAGCGGAGGGAATCGAGAAATTAGCGTGATACAGGCTTTTGACCGGAGTACAAATCTTGATGGAACAATAGGGTTAGAATAAGGAGGAACATAATGAAAAAGAAAATATTCCTCGTTTGTTTGATATTTATCTTTTATCATGCGGCTTGTATAGCAGTGAATGTTATTCCGTCTTTATTTGATATTCAAACATGGTATATAGATACGGAATCTACTTTTGGAAATAAATCACGTATATTTCTCTCTAAAAGGGAGAAAGGAGGCATTCATTTTGAACTGCATGATTATCGCCCGGAGGACAAAGTAAAACAAAAATTAACCCTTTTAGACAAAAATGTGTATGAGACAGAAAGTGAAACAGACATGCTTTATAGGGACAAAGTGTTTTACTCTTATGGGAGCGCCGGTTTTTATGCAATTTATGCGAATCCATTTAAGATAAAGGTATATAGGAATCCGTCTCAGCCATTAGAGGAGAAACAGGAGATCGATAGGTCCTTAGCAAAGTATAGCAGTGATGAGATACAAGTAATTTCATCAGTGTCAGATCTTACTTCAGAAGAACGGAAGGCGTATGAGAAGTTGAGAGTCAAAGCGGATAATAAAGAAGGTAGATAAATATATGCTGTAGGCATCAATACCAGCCTCGGCATCACCGGATGGAAAGACCATAAGGATCTACAGAAAAACTTCTTCTCCATGGAGCCATAGGCGCACTGATTCTATCAGATATTAAAGATGGGTGATCAAAAGATATTGCCAAAGGCGTGGCAGAAGATGGAACTCTTCGTGCACTTAATTGGTTATCTAAATATACAAAACAAATTATCCTGAGTTAGATCGTATAATTCCCGGAAGTTTTGCCGGAATAAAATTTTTAAATAGAGTGAAAATATAACTGAATATATAGCGTGGATATCATTCTTTTGAAGTTATCTTGTACAATGAAAATGAAAAAATTAAAGAAGCAGAACGAAGGGAAGTTTATGAGCAGAAAAAATAGTGTTAATACTATGAAAAATAAAATCAGAGAAATGTATGATTTCTTTAGTGGGAGTGATATCTGTTTTATTATAGGATGTGTAATTGCTGGTGTTGCGATTTATTTTGACTATAAACTGCTCGGTGTTATCGGATTATGCATACTACTTTTAGCTAGAGTTACCGGATAGATAAATTCATATCCAAAGTGATTGGGCTAAATATGCGGATATGGATTAGACTTTATAGGAGAAATATCTAAGGAATCTCATTTGCCTGGCGTGTCCGGCTGAGCAGAAACTGCCGGCAAGATGTTAGATATAGGAAAATTTTTAACACCAGATGACCGTGGCAAAGAATCTGCCGGTATAGCTGGTGGAATAGTGGGAAGTTTGGCAGGACAGAGTCTGCTTGTGCCGATTATGGTGGGATATGGCAGTCAATATCAAATCGCTCCAATACTACTCCTTTCTGGTGGAACGGCTGCAGTAGTTGTAGGTACAGGCTATGCAGGAGGTCTTTTGACAAAATATATTTATGAAGAAGAGAATAAAAGTGATTATATTTATTATCTAAAAGGACTTAATCAATCGAATTATAATGAGGATGAATTTAAAGAAAGAATAGAACAAAACTTTGACATCATAGAGTAAACGGAGGGATATCAATTGAAAATTACCAGTATTCTATTTTGGGGAGGAATGGTAACCACTATTATGTTATTTGCTCTATTCTTGGGTTTGATTTGTCAAGATATTATTTACAAGAGAGTACATAATGGAGTTAAATATTTTTTTATAATTCCGATAGGAATATTATGTGTAATGTTCTTTTTACTATCGACTTTAGTGGCGGGGAGGGAGATTTTTTTTTATTTTTTTTAGACGAATATTTATTATGGTCAAAAATTAGATATTTTATTTCTGGTTTTTGCGATTTGGTCATTATGGGTGGCAATACATTATTATAGTTATATTTTATTTCCCGAATATTCTAAATTGGATATCAATATAATTCCTAAAGTGAGGAAGAAATGGATATTACTATATATTTATACCATAATAATAGGATTTTTTATGATATGGATATACCGGCCAATTCTAGTATATGTAATGAATGTGATAATCGGACATATATAAAATTTATAGATATAGTAATGTGGACATTAAGAAGAGAGATGCTTTATACGCAAGGAAAAAGGCTATGGACATTCGCATTAAAGACAGACCTCTTGGTGGAGATGCTATTACTTTTTAGATATGGGTGTTATGGCTGCTTTTACTGTGGAAAATATTTATGATAATAAAAGAAACGATATCTATTACTGGGAAAACTTAAATAGTTCAAATTATGATAAACAAGATTCTGAAAAAGATTGAATGGAATTTTTATGTAAAAGATTGATTGGGGATTCAAAATATGAGAATTATGGGGACTTCATTCTTTTTGGGAATAATGGCAACAATTATACTGGGTATTACGCTGCTTAGTATAGCCATTTATGATATTGCATGTCACAGAATTCGTCAGGTTATTAAGTATTTGTTTTTTATTCTTATGGGAATATTACTGATAATTTTTAGTTTGCTGTTTACAGTGACAGGTGGGACGAATCTTTTATTAGTCTTAAGAGAAATAGATATTGACTACGATAAAGAAATAGCATTTGCTTTTGCGATCTTCACATGTTGGTCACTTTTTATTGCTGTACGGTATTATGGTTATGTATTATTGCCGGAGTATTCAAATTTAAACAAAGAATTGAGATTTAAGATATCAAGAAAGACGATTTATCTTTCTTTTTGTACGTTAATAGCTGAGTTGATTATACTATGGTGGTGTTGGCCGATTCTTGCGTATGTGATAGATATAATACTCTGTTATTTATAATACTTTTAAGGGTTTATAGGTAAAGAAGAATGATAATCTTAAACAAAGGACTGCCGCAATTTGGGCTTAGTGGAGATTCTACCTCTTCAGTAGATAATGAGGAGGTAGAGAAATGATTTCGAAAATGAAATTACAGAATGGGATATTGACATTGATAGGATTTATTATGTTAGTATCCATTTGTGTTTTAGTTAATCGTTTAGAATCAAGAAAGCCTGAAATAGAGATAAGGGAAAGTATTGATGGCGTCAATGTCTATAATGAAGAAAGTAAATTAGTGGATTTACTGCAATTTAATTATAGGACTAATAAACATTATGTTCTTACATATAGTATTCAATCTTTTGGAACTAAAATTGATGTTTTTGAATGTTATAGAAAAAATTTGGGAAATATCGGATGGGAATTTACAGGAGAAGCAGATAATATCGATCATTCAAACAATAGAAAGATAGGGGAATCATTTAATTTCCGAAAAGGGAAGTATAGATTGGGAATATATTTTAGTACTCGGGATTTGCATAATTACGAAAAAAGTAATGGGCAAGATCCGCTTAGGTATTCTGTAACAATCTATCCCAAAACATAAAGGGAGGGAAATAATTTATGTTTAGTCATAATAAGCGAGACAATTTGCCTATAGTTAATTATTGTTCTTTTATTCTGACAGGAATATTTTCTATTCTTTATTGTGCTGAAAAAATCTGTGAGGGGGAATTTATATTCATAGATTTTTCAGACTATGGTCTTTTAGTTCTGATTTTCCTGATGAGTATTTTTATAATATTTATAGGAACATTACAACTTCGTACAGCCTTAAGACATTTAGGACGAGAGATTGAAAGCAATGATCAGAAACCGATTGCGCATAAACTGATGAAGTTATTTTGGTATCCTGATGAATATTACGACAGAAAAAATAATCATACACTTTTTAAT
>ERZ780014.764-NODE-764-length-12579-cov-5.33144_pt1 | contig 12579 bp, 12 predicted proteins | sample MGYA00511929_ERZ780014 | MGnify/ENA primary metagenome ERZ780014 (study PRJEB29588, sample SAMEA2155132) | human gut metagenome | biome: human gut; feature: human-associated habitat; material: faeces | place: Denmark | collected 2008/2010 ...
CCTCGAAGTTCATCACCGTTGAAGAGGCAAAGGCCGCCGCGCTTAAGAGAGCCTCTCTTGACGAGTCGCAGGTCACCTTCACAAAGACAAAGCTTGACACCGACGATCGCATCCCCCACTACGATATAGATTTCGTTTCGGGCGGCTATGAGTACGAGGTCGAGGTCAACGCGAAAAACGGCAGAATAATCGGTTACGAGCGCGAGCGCGAGGAGAAGAAGCCGCAGGTCGATACCTCGAAGTTCATCTCCGCCGATGCCGCAAAGAAAGCGGCTCTCGCCCACGCCGGACTCACCGAGGCGCAGGTCACCGAGCTCGAGGCAGAGCTTGACACCGATTCGCTCACCGCGCACTACGATGTAGAATTCAAGTGCGGCGGCTATGAGTACGAGTACAAGATTAACGCAAAGAGCGGAAAGGTCATCTCATTCGAAAAAGAGAGAGACTGATAAAAAAGCTTCTTTCACGACCCCGGACAGATAAAAATTAAGACAGCGGATTCCTCCCAAAGAACTCGGCGGGCGGGATCTGCTGTCTTTTATATTTATTTTATCAGTCGTGTTGATGATCGTAGTAGTAGTCGTACGCTTCCTCGTAGTCCTCGAAATCGTCGTAATAGTAGTCGTAGAAATCCTCGGGATCGTTGAATTCGCAAGCTTTGTACGGGTCGTCGCAGCGGGGCTTTTTCGTCGTGGTCACGGGGCGGCTGCCGGAGGATGAGCCGGTCGGGCCGGATGGACGGTATGAGCCCTGACTGCCCGAGGCGGGCGGATTCTTCGGTACGGTCTCATATTCGGGATAGTGACGCACCCATTCTACGACACCGTTTCTCGTCTCTGCCGCATAATATGCGTATAACCAAGCAGAATACTCCGACTGCTTTGCGTAATAGGGGATCTTCCAATAATATTTATGATACCCCTCGCGGCGGGCAACTGTCTGATCGTAGAACTTTGAATATTTGAGCGGGTCATAGTTGACGGCGGTCGCCTTGCCGAGCTTTGTTGAATTTATCAGCTCCTCCGGCATTCCCTCATACGGCAGAATCTCCGAGACGGGGGTTATCCCCTTGTCGGTTTTTATCCCGAGAAAGTGAATCTCTCTGCCGTCATTGACCGATATCAGGTTTTGTCTGCTGATGTAGACACTGTAGTTTATTTCATGCTCCTCGCCCGACCCCGTCACATACACGCCGACATAATATGTGTGCAGGGAGATACAGATAAACGGGTAGTCGGACTTCACGCCGTCGAGCTCGTCGAGAAAATAATAGAACTTCTTCCAGTCCTTTATTTTTTCGGGCGGGTCTAATTTCAGCGATACTTCAATTTCATATTTTATCGGGTCCTCGGTTTCGTCGTAGCGGTATTTGTTGCTGTACGGCTCATGAATAACCGATTTGACCGTAAGCTGCGCGTTGACCTTGTGCTTTTTGCAGACGGCGGCAAATGCTTCTCTGAGCCTCAATTGCTCGGCGTCCGCCGTATCGTGTCGGTACAGGCTCTCGTCGGCTTCGCTCTGCCGGCGGGATTCGTCCTCGCGGGCGGTATTTATTACGTTTCTCGCAAAAAGCCCCAGCGTGACGATCAAAATAAGCACGCATATTATGCTGACAACTATCCCCGCCGTATTCGGCTTGTTCTTGGTCTGTTCGCTCATGTCCTCCCTCCTTACAGCTCTGCAAACCCGGGATTATTTCTTCTTTTTTCTCTTTTTGTCCGTGTATTCGGTATCTTTAATTCCGGGATTGACAAGCTTCAGCTTGCGCCTCTGGCGGCGTTTGTAATTCTCGATAACAAACAGCGCGATATAGCCGACTATCAGGAACGCCGCTATTGATGCGATTATTTTAAACACGGTGCTCGAGGCGGTCTTTTTTATCATCGCGCCCAAAAACAGCAGGACGTTTCTCGACACATCCTCATTGGCGACGAGCTTTATTCTCGCTATCTCCTCGCCCGCATAGAGCACGCGAGCCTCGCATATCTCCTGCCCTCTTTTTACGGGCGCGTCAACGCTCTTGGGCACGGTTTCTGGCACGGGCTCGATGAGCACGCTCCCCGCGTCCGCCCCCGTCGGGATAAGCGCCAGCACCTCCTCGCCCGGGACGAGCGAGATATGGTCGGTTCTGAACGAGAGCTTCAAGGGGACTTCGGTTATTATCTGAGTCGGGCTCGCTATCGACTTCAATTCGATATGATTAAACACCCAGTTGAACATTCTGCGGCAGTCGACAAACGCGCAGTGTTCCATCGGCTCGTCGTCGTCGATGTTCTTCATCGGCGCGTTCATTATCACGCACAGGTAGTTGTAGCCGTTGCCTGTGCCCTTTGATATGACGCAGCGCCCGGCGTTGTCGGTAGAGCCGGTCTTTATGCCCACGGCATAGGGCGAATAGTAGTCGGCATATGCCTTGTTCATGAGGTTGTTGGTGTTGCGCAGTATGCGCGACTCGCTCTTGTTCGTGGCGGGGACTTTATATATCGTAGTCGAGGTTATCTCGGAAAAATAGGGCAGGGTCAGCGCGTGCCTTGCTATTGTCATCAGGTCGCGCGCGGTGGTGTAGTGGTTCGGGTCGTCGAGTCCGTGGGCGTTGGCGAAATGCGTATTTTTGCAGCCGAGCGCCGCCGCCTTGTCGTTCATCATCTTGACAAAGCCCTCCATCGAGCCGCCTATGTGCATCGCAAGGACATTTGCCGCGTCGTTTCCGCTTCGCACGAGCATACAGTAGAGCAGGTTTTTAACGCTCATCTTCTCGCCCGGCTCGAGGCCGACCATTGAGCTTCCCGTGCCGTCGAGCAGGTGTATGGTGCTGTAGTCCGCCTCGACCTCCTCGTCGAGGTTCTTGCAGTTTTCGAGCACGACAGTCGCCGTCATTATCTTGGTCAGCGAGGCGGGTGCGGTCTGCTTGTCGGCATCCTTTTCGAAAATTACCGTGTCGTTGTCGAGGTTTATCATCAGATAGATTCCCGCGTATATCGGGTTATCTCCGCTGTCTGTCAAACTTTTCTCGTATACCGCGTTATAATTGGCGTAGGCAGGCGCAGAAGAGAGCACAGACACGATAAGAATGAAACAAAATAAAATTTTTATGAGTTTTTTCATAGACAGTCACCGCCGAATGATGTATTATATATATAAACGATATAAGATAGCTTTGTCCTGACGCTATGCTATAATGATTATATCAGTTTCAGGCTGTAAAATAAAGTGATAAAACGGATTTTGTTTATCAGGGGGATTAAAAATCATGCTTTATGTTACGGGAGATACCCACGGAGATTACGAGCGGTTCACCTCATCCGCGCTCAAAAAACTGAAAAAGGGCGACACGCTCTTCATCTGCGGCGATTTCGGATTTATCTGGGACGGCTCGAAGAACGAGGAGAAGCTGCTCAAAAAGATAGGCAAGCTCAAATACAATGTCTGCTTTATCGACGGCACGCACGAGAATTTCAGCAGGCTCAAGGAATATGAGGTCTCCGAGTTCAAGGGCGGCAAGGTTCATCATATCACGGGCAACCTCTATCATCTCATGCGCGGTCAGGTCTATGACTTCGACGGCGTGAGCGTGTTTGCCATGGGCGGCGGAGAGAGCCCGGACATAGATATCCGCTCCGACCTCGAATCATGGTCGGGCGACGAGATACCCACCGAGGCGGAGCTGACCGAGGGCGCAAACAACTTAAAGAGGCTCGGCAACAAGGTCGATATCATCATCACCCACGAGCCGCCGATGAAAATCAAAGGATTTTTAAAACTCAAGGACAAGGAGCCCGTGCGCGTGACGGGACTCAATACATATTTTGAGGAGCTCGGCGCCGCCTGCGAATACAAGCACTGGTTCTTCGGCTCGATGCATATCGACAAATTTATATCTTCGTCCCACATCGCGGTGTTCCAGCATATCATCAACGCCGAGACCTGCGAGATTGCAAAATAAACAGAATACACCCTGCCCGCAGAAACGGTTTTCCGCCGCTTCTGCGGGTTTTTTAGGCAGGGGAAGAAAGACTCGGTCTCGCCTGCCGGCTCGGTCGGTGCTTCCGCACCCCTCGACACGCTCCGCGCCCGATATTCAAAGCTTTTTATCCAAACAAAAAGTGAAACCGTTCGTTTCACTTACGGTAAAATAATTTGCTCTGCGAATTGTGATATTCAAAGCTTCGCGTCAAGCGGAATGAAATAAATCCTCACCGCCGCAGCGATTTCACACGCCGCAGACGTATTTCACGCCCGCAGGGCATTTTACAAATCACGAAAGGGATTTTCTTTCGTTGAAAAAGCGCTTGCATTTGCAAGTGCTTTTTTCATGCCTGTTCGACATTAACAGCCGAATTAAAAGCGCCGAAGTGAATTTCATACCCTCAAAAATGCGTTTCATACCAAAAATGAACTAAACCTGAAAATCTGTGCTATAATGAGCCTGACATAAACAGGAGGGTAAGAATATGAAACTCAAAAGAACAATCGCGGCAATTTTGGCATTCCTTGCGCTGGCTTCCTTCGCGGGATGCAGGAAGGACAAAAAGAACGACCCCGCATCGACCTCGGCAGGAGCCGTTGCGGCGGAGACATCGGAGAACGAAACAGAGGAGACGGAAGAGGGAGCAGCGGGCGAAACGAAGGAAAGTGAAAAAGCAGCTGCAAGCAGCTCGGTTAAAATGAATCCGCGCACAAAAAAACCGTATTATTTTCTTGACATAAACTCCGACTTATTAGGCAACAGCGATTGGAACAATTGGGTCGAGGTTTCAAACGGCAGTTACAAAAACGGTAAATATGTTATAGAAAATGAGTATTTCTATGACAAAAGCGGAAATAAGACAGGTGAAAAGCGCCATAACGAAAACGGCACATCGAAGTTCTATCCCCGCGAGGTCAAGTATAACGGCGACGGAACCGTTAAGTCTATGCCGGATGACACATCGGGTCAGGCCTGTATTTTTTATAAATACGACTCCCAAAAGCGTGTTGCGGAAAAGGAACTTCGTTTCGATGACGGAGCCGTATATATTCATAAGTATTCATACGACAAGCTCGGCAGATTAACGGAGCTGGAGGAGCTTCGCAAAGACGACTCGGAAAAAACAAGGCTGTACGGAAAAACGGTATTTACATATGACAAAAAAGGAAATCCGGTCTTAGCCAAATTCAAAAAAGGCGACTTTGGCTCCATGTCCTACGATCAAGTCGCAATGGAGTATGACGCACAAAATAATTTGACACAGGTTAAAGCTCACTCGGTAAACGGCAATTGGGTTCTCCTTGCAAAGAACAAATATGACGGCAAAAACAATCTGGTTGAGCGGACATATTACGACAACAGGGACGGTACGGTTTCAAATCATACCGTTATCGAATATGACAAAAACAACAGTATAACAAAATTCACACAAAAACGGCAAGCTTCCGACGATGTCGGAAAATGGGAAGTATTCCAGCAAGTTTGCGAAAACGACAAATACGGGAACGCCGTTAAAATATCCCGATATTCCGGAGAGAGCATGGAGAAGCTCGAGCTTGACGGAGTGTTTGCGATGTCATACAAATATGAGGGAAATCGCGTAACGGTCATAACGGAGAGACTTGACTCCGCAGACGAAAGACTGCACAACGTAACTGTCTACGAATATCGCTCGCACGCCCCGATGATGACTCTTGAGGAAACGAATAAATTTTCCGTGATAGAATATTTATATTGATTGCAAATGTAAATTGTCAAATTAATAGCAATGAAGCAAATTAAACGGAAGAGTAAGAATATGAAACTCAAAAGAACAATCGCGGCAATTCTGGCATTCCTTGCGCTGGCTTCCTTCGCGGGATGCAGGAAGGACAAAAAGGACGACCCCGCATCGACCTCGGCAGGAGCCGTTGCGGCGGAGACACAGAGGAGAGGGAAATGAACAGAGGCGCAGGCGGAAACGGAAACGACGAAATAACTGTAAACATAGTCGAAGTCAACTATAAACCCAACGGCAAAATTAGCTCTAAAGAAAACAGAGGTTGTACATTTAAATATTTTGAAAACACACCCGTGAGGTCGCTTATTGATAACTGCGTTTTGCCTCATGCTTAAGAATAAGACGTTATATTGAGGACTAAAAAATAAGCGGAGGCATTATATGCCGATGTCTGCGAATCCCGCCGGCAATGCTTTTTGCGGAAAGTGCGGAAAGCCCTTTGTCAGCGTCTGCCTCAAGTGCGGCGCTAAGCTTGCCGACGGACAGCGCTTCTGCGGCACGGCGGCGGACGGAAAAAGCTACGCCACTCTCGGCGAAGCGGCGGGAAAGTTTGCCGACTATGTTAAAAACATAAGTCTCCCCTCGTCAGCGGGAAAGATAAATTATACGACGATCCTCGGCGGCGTAATGGCGGTTTGCGTGTTTCTTTGCGCCGTCGCCGGTCCCGGGTTCAGCGTTTTCGGGAGAAGCGGCGGATTGTTCAAGGTAATGCAGCTGGGCATTAACTTTAACGATTTCATGGAGTATTATATGTTGAGCAGCGGCAACGGAATCGGCGTTATTGTCGTCCTTGTCGCCGGGATTATTCTCCTGCTTTGCGGCGTGAGCACAGCGGCGTTTATCATGTCGGTTGTGAACATTATCAAGGGTAACGGAGATTACGACAGGCTGTTTATCGGCGCCTGCGGATTCGGTGCGGTGCGGCAATTATTGCCCTGCTCGCCGCCCCTCTTGCCAATGCCGTTATAAAGAGCGAGACAGGCTTTGATATAAAAGCTTTATCCGCCGAGGCCACCCCGTGGGTGTTGCTTGTGCTCTGTGTACTGGCGTTTGTGCTCAAAAAATTTGTCTTTGATAAACTCGCGGAAAAGGCCGAGAGCTGAAAATAATATATACGGCCGTGCGGAAGCTCGCATGGCCGTATAGTTTTTATATCAGCTTTTTCAGCGCCTTACTGACTGCCGCCGCCGAGGCCTTGCCGCCCAAGGCGCGCATACACTGCCCGATGAGAAATTGAAAAGCCTGCGTCTTGCCGTCTCTGTACTGCGAGACGCTCTTTTCGTTTTCCGCGAGAACACGCCTCACCGCATCCTCTATAGCGGCGGTGTCGGTCAACAGTCCGAGTCCGTTTTTTCGGACATATTCGGCGGGCTCGGCGTTTTCGGTCACTACCTTTGCAAAGACCTTTTTTGCCGTCCCTCTGTTTATCTCACCCGACGAGAGCATATTTATCAGCACGCCCAATGAGTCGGGGTCGAAATTCGCGTCCCCAATGCTCATCCCCGCGCCGCGCAGCACGGCGGGCAGCTCGACGTTTATCCAGGCCGCAGCGTCTCTTGCGCTCCCGCAGACAGCCGTTGTGCGGTCAAAGAGCTCCGCCGTAAACGGCGAGGACATCAGGGTGTCCGTATCCGCCTTGGAGAGCTTGTATTTTTCCTGCCAGCGGCGGCGTTTCGCCTGCGGCAGCTCGGGCATATTCGCCCGAATTCTCTCGACTTCTTCGGGCAAAATGGCGACGGGCGGTATGTCGGGCTCGGGAAAATATTTGTAGTCGCTCGTGTCCTCCTTTGAGCGCATCGGGAAGCTCACTCCCGCGCCGTCATCCCAGCGGCGGGTCTCCTGAATTATTTTTTCTCCGCGCTCTATTAGCCTTATTTGCCTCTCGCTCTCGCTTTTTATTGCGCGTTCGGCGGCTCTGAACGAATTGAGATTCTTCATCTCCGTGCGCGTTCCGAGCTTGCTTTCGCCCTGCGGGCGGACGGATAAATTTATATCCGCCCTCAAAGAGCCCTCCTGCATTCGGCAGTCCGACACGCCGGAAAAGCGCATGAGCTCGCGGAGCTTTTCGAGATATTCGACCGCCTCCTCTGCGCTGCTCATATCCGGCTCGCTGACTATTTCGAGCAGCGGCACTCCGCAGCGGTTGCAGTCGATGAGCGTGCGGTTTAAGTCGGGGGAGTGCATGAGCTTGCCCGCGTCCTCCTCCATGTGCATCTCCTTTATGCGCACGGTTTTGCCGCTGTCGAGCGTGACGGAGCCGTTTCGGCACAGCGGCAGATAGAGCTGAGATATCTGATAAGCTTTCGGCAAATCGGGATAGAAATAATTCTTGCGGTCAAAGCGGCTCACGGGCGCTATCCCGCAGCCCGCAGCAAGCCCTCCCCCGGCGCAAGCCCCGCGCGAACAGATAATTCGACGGCCTTTCTGTTGAGCGTCGGCAGAGTGCCGGGCAGCCCCAAGCAGACGGGGCAGACGTGGGTGTTGGGCTCGCCGCCGAATTTTGTGGGGCAGGAGCAGAAAATTTTAGTCTCTGTCAGCAGCTCTATGTGAACCTCGAGCCCTATGACGGTTTCGTATTTCATTTTACCGCCTCCCCCAAAGCACCCGCCGCGCTTAAAAGATTTCCGTCGTCAAACGGAGCCGCCATGAGCTGGAGGGCGCACATATTTTTGCACGGGATGCTTATCGCGGGGAGCCCCGCGAGATTCGCCGTGACGGTGTATGCGTCACCGAGATAGGTTTTCAGCGGGTCTTTAAGGCTCTCGCCGAGCCTCGGAGCCGCCGACGGATATACGGGACACGCTAAAAAATCATATTTTTCGAAAGCATTTAAAACCGCGTCGCGTATTACTCTGCGGGCCTTCAGCGCCCTGTTGTAGTATGCGTCGTAGTACCCCGCGCCGAGCACGAAGTTTCCGAGCATTATCCTGCGCCTGACCTCGCGCCCGAAGCCCTCCGAACGGCTTTTGATATACATTTCGGTCGGGTCGGCGGCGTTTTCGGCGCGCCGTCCGAAGCGAACTCCGTCGTACCGCGCGAGATTCGAGCTCGCCTGCGCGCAGGCAATTATATAGTAGGCGGGCACGGAAAATTTAAGCGGCGGCAGAGAGAAATATTCGACTTCCGCGCCGAGCGCCTCAGCCTTTTTCAGCGCGGCTGCGACAGCCTCGCGGATATCTTTGCCGCAAGAGGAGATAAACTCTTCGGGAACGCCTATTCTTTTGCCATGAAACGAAAATTCTTCCCCGTCTGCCCGAACGGGCCTTATTTCTTCGCTCGTCGCGTCGCCGCCGTCGCGCCCGGAGATTATATTTTCGAGAGCCGCGCAGTCGGCTGCCTCCCCCGCCTTCACCCCTATCTGATCAAAGGACGAGGCGTAGGCGACAAGGCCGTTTCGGGAGACTGCGCCGTAGGTCGGCTTGAAGCCGAAAACGCCGCAAAACGCCGCGGGCTGCCTGACGGAACCGCCCGTGTCCGAGCCGAGCGCGAGCGGGATTATACCCGCCGCAACAGCCGCCGCCGCGCCCGACGACGAGCCGCCGGGTACGCGCGTTTCGTCGAGGGGATTCAGTACCGCGCCGAAATATGAGGTCTCGCCCGTCGAGCCCATGGCGAATTCATCCATGTTGAGCTTTCCGACAACGATAAGCCCCGCGTCCTCGAGCTTTTTTACCGCCGCCGCGCTGACGGGCGGCACATAATCTTCGAGTATGCGCGACCCGCAGGTCATTTTAACTCCCTCGACCGCGATATTGTCCTTTATGCCTATCGGCACGCCCGCAAGCGGGGAAATATACTCTCCCACGTCGAGCCGCCTCTGTATCTCCGCGCCCTTTTCGTATGCGCGTTCGCGGCAGAGCGTGATAAAGCAGTTGAGCCGTCTGTTTTCTTCCTCCGACTTATATACCGCGTCGAGGACTTCGGCGATTTTCATCTCGCCGCGCCCGATTTTTTCGCCCAGAGCGAGGGCGGAAAGCTTAATTATATCTCCCATGCCGCACCTCATTCCACTGTTTTCGGGACGGAGAAGCAGCCGTCCGCCGTCTCGCAGGCGTTACAAAGCGCCTCGTCCGATCCGAGTGTCTCACCCGGCTCGTCCTCGCGCAGGACATTCACTCTGTCGGACAGGTGGACGAGCGGCTCAACGCCGTCGGTGTCGAGCGCCGAGAGCGTGTCCATATATGTTATTATCTTTTCAAAATCTCTGCGGCAGTCGGCGCGTTCCTCGGAGCCGAGTTCTATATGCGCGAGTGCTTCGAGATGCTCTATAAGCTTGTCCGTTATTTCCATATGCCTGCCCTCCGTCAAGTTCTGATACGATTATATCAGAAAAAGGCAAAAATTTCATCAGTTTTGCGCTCATAAACCGTGCGCCGGGGGAAAGAATACGGAAGGATTCAAAAAATCCTAATTTTCCCGCAGAGGGATCTATGGAGTGTGCTCTTGATGGAAAACCGTAATCAGCAGAACAAACAGGGTCAGAACCAACAGAATCAGCAGCAGAACAACAAGCAGCAGAATCAGCAGGAGAACAAGGCCAAAAACAAGCGCGACAAGCTTAAAGAGGAATAACCTCACCCGCTAAAAGGCGGGTACATATTCCTGCCTCCGTGAGCCGTTTTGCTCAGGGGGCTTTTTGTGGTTGCAACCGAGAGCGTTTTATGGTAAAATACTTCTATAAACACCGTTTTATAAAAAAGAAAGGATTGAAGTACAGTGGGAAAGAAAAAATCACCCGAAAAGCTTGTCATAGCAGCCGCTTCCGCAGGTGCAGCAGTCGGTGCGGCATATCTCGCTCTGGGCAACGTTATTTTCAACATGACCATGAGCAAGAAGTCTATAGCCAAGAAAATTGAGGCAAAACAGGGCACTTATAACGAGATCACTCAGAGGGGCATGGAGTGGTTTGAAGCCTCCAATCCCGCAAAGGTGAAGATAGTTACCCCGCGCGGCGGCTATGTCCACGGCGAGATAATCCTCGCGGACGAGCCGAGCGACGGCTGGGTCATCGTTGTTCACGGCTACACCGGCTCGCCCAAGAGCATGGGCGCGTTCGGCAAGAGGTTCCACGAGATGGGCTTCAACTGCCTGTTCCCGCACCTCTGCGGCCACGGAGACAGCGAATCGAACCATGTCGCCATGGGCTGGGATGACAGAATAGACATCAAGGCATGGGTCGATTATATAATCAACGAGGACCCGAACGCAAAGATAGTGCTCTTCGGCCTCTCCATGGGCGCGGCCACAGTTATGATGACTACAGGCGAGCCGCTCGAGCCGAATGTCGTCTGCGCCATTGAGGACTGCGGATACACCTCCGTTTGGGACGAGTGCAGATCAAACATAAAGGACGCGTACAGCCTGCCCGTGTTCCCGTTCCTTACGGCGGCAAGAAGCGCCACAATGCTTCGTGCGGGCTACGATATGAAAAAGGCGTCCTGCATAGAGCAGGTCTCCCGCTCCGTCACGCCGACCCTGTTCATCCACGGCGATAAGGACGATTTCGTTCCCTTCTGGATGCAGGAGCGCGTCTACCGCGCCGCCGCGTGCGACAAGGAAAAGCTTGTTATCCCCGGCGCGCCGCACGCAGAGGCCTCTACGGTCAACCCCGACAAGTACTGGCCCGCAGTCGAAAAGTTCATCAGAAAATATATCTGAGAGTAAGCCGACGCAAAGTCCCCGTATGAGATTCATGCGGGGATTTTTTCTTTTGCGTGCGCGTCCGTATTGCTTCAAAACGGTTGCAAAGGCTGCACGGAAGTTGTATAATTAATTAGTTGATTTTGATAAAATTCGCGCCGAATAGCGGCGCATACTGCGGCGATAAAGCGCGTCAGGCGCAAAAAATATACTGTGAGGTTTTATAATGTTCAAAGTGGGATTCGACAACGACCTTTATATCAAAAAGCAATCGGAGCAGATAAGCCGACGCATAGAGGACTTCGGCGGCAAGCTCTATCTTGAGTTCGGCGGCAAGCTCTTCGACGATTACCACGCCTCGCGCGTCCTGCCCGGCTTCAAGCCCGACAGTAAGCTCCAGATGCTCAAGAATATCGGCTCGGATGTTGAGATCGTCATTGTTATAAACGCGAGCGATATCCAGAACAACAAGATGCGCCGCGACCTCGGTATAACCTATGACAGCGACGTTTTGAGGCTCATCGACGCATTCCGCGCCATAGAGCTTTTCGTCGGCAGCGTGGTTATCGCGCAGTATAAGGGTCAGCCCGCCGCGCTCGCCTTCAAAAACAGGCTCGAAAAGCTCGGCGTGCGCGTGTTCATCCACTATCCAATAGAGGGCTATCCCTATAATATACCTCACATCGTCAGCGAGGACGGCTTCGGTAAGAACGAGTACATAGAGACCGAGCGTCCGCTCGTTGTCATAACCGCACCGGGCCCCGGCAGCGGAAAGATGGCGACCTGCCTCTCCCAGCTTTACCACGACAACCTGCGCGGCATAAAGGCGGGATACGCAAAGTTCGAGACTTTCCCGATATGGAATCTGCCCTTAAAGCACCCCGTGAACCTCGCATATGAGGCGGCGACCGCCGACTTGAACGATGTCAACGTTATCGACCCCTACCACCTCGAGGCCTACGGCAAGACCACCGTCAACTATAACAGAGACGTTGAGGTTTTCCCCGTGCTCAACGCGATATTCGAGAAAATCGAGGGCGTGAGCCCCTATAAGTCGCCGACCGATATGGGCGTCAACATGGCGGGCTACTGTATCTCCGACGACGCCGCGACCCGCGACGCCTCTTTGAACGAGATAATCCGCCGCTATTTCGACGCCCTGCGCGACCACAAGAGAGGGCTCACGGGCGAC
>ERZ780014.768-NODE-768-length-12539-cov-3.18664_pt1 | contig 12539 bp, 6 predicted proteins | sample MGYA00511929_ERZ780014 | MGnify/ENA primary metagenome ERZ780014 (study PRJEB29588, sample SAMEA2155132) | human gut metagenome | biome: human gut; feature: human-associated habitat; material: faeces | place: Denmark | collected 2008/2010 ...
ATTTTTTTGGTGGGATTCCTTCAAAAAAGAGCTTGACAAAGGTTATCTAATTTTAATTGAATAGAGTTAGAAAGTGACTTGAGTATTAGACTCAGGCTCTTTTCCACCCTTCTTTCTTCTTCTGAAAGTCATCTTTCTTACTGCGATATCAGCTAAGTAGATAATGACAGACAATAACAAGATATAGACATTAGTAGACAAATAACTTGCATGTACTTTTTCATCATCAGACATCTTATACTGAATATTATCTACATCATATAAATCTCCACCGGCTTGTTTTGTGAGACTATAGAGTAAATCATTTGAGTTGTCATCGAAGAAATTGAATTCTTTTGAATAATCGAAATTGATAAATACTTTAGAAGTAACAGATTCAGTTTTTCCACTGTCACCAGTTCCTGTATAAGTCAATTCAGCTTTATATTGACCTGTTGTAGGTGTAGAGATGACTGCACTATAAGTTTCACCATCGAAAGTCAAAGTATAGTCAGTAGATGTATTAGTATTAGAATCAGTAATCTTAGCCGTCAATGTAGCATCATTCTTGCTGACATTAGGAGAAACAGACAAATTGACTGATGAACCATTGGGAGTATAAGACACGCTCAAGATTGAATCTGTATGCTTGTCTGGCAAGCTTTGAGAAATCATATTCTTGAAGAAGGTCTTTCCAGCTAAAGTTCCACGCAATGTATTAGTCCAACTCTTATTCGTTCCACCTATCGAGGAACTGAAGGTAGAGACTTTACCAAGTCCGTAATTCCAATAAGCATACAAAGGAACTGCGATAACACTTGCTGAATAAGTACTATCCATCTTTACGTACTGAACAGAAAGAACAGTTGAAGCACCATCTTTACTTCTAGAATAATAATATCCACCGATAGAACCCAACTTATTCACGACACCTTGCAAAGTTTTATCCTTCTTCAACAAGTATTGGATTTCAGCGTTTTCATTAATTTCTACTTCATCTATCGTCTCATTAGTGACGAAGCTCTTCATGATGTTGGATAGATTAAGAATTGAGCTGCTATCCAAGTATTGGAAACGTCCATTTCCTAACTTTGCCAATCTCTTCAATAAAGCAACACCATTCTTATAACCGATATCGATGAATGAACAAGAAATGTTCTCATTGCTGATATTGATAACTTTATCTCTCAAAGATTCATCAGTATCAGAAGATTGACCATCGGTCAAAGTAATAATGCTCTTGTATTCAGCAGCAATACCCTTGATTTGACCATAAGCAGCTTCCAAACCTTTGAGCATTTCTGTTCCACCACCAGAAGTAATTTTGTTTTCTATGTTCTTGATGATTTCATTTCTACCATCTTCAGAAGTAATAGAAGTCATAGGCTGAACAATAGTGACGTTAGATTCAAATGTGACAACTGAAATTTGATCACCCTTATTCAACAATTTAACAACTTCCTTAGCACCCTCTTTAGCATTGCTTAAACTTGCACCGGACATTGAACCAGAGCTATCGATAAGAAGGACGATAGCTCTAGAATCACTAGGCTGCGATTGAACAGGGAGCATATCGTTGTAAGTGCTAAGCGATACATCCTTGGTATCATCCTTATAATCCATCAAATGAGTATTTCCTAAAGTAAGTACACTCTTTCCATACTCTCTAACAGCAATATTTAAGTTAGAGATGAATTTATCGTAGTTTTTAATAGTCTTCATATCGACATTCGACAATACGATTTCATCGTATTTGATAAGTTCGGTCAATTCAGTAGGAACTTTAGTAAATCTAGTGCTATTTCCTTTAATTTGAGCATCGACTTTAGTATTGGAACTAAATCCACCCAAAGCTTTAAATTGAGTCAACTCATCCGCAGTATTACCGATAAAGAGTAAGTTGAACTTATCACTTACATCTTGAGTAAATAATCTTGAATTGTTCTGTGCAAAAGTATCCAAGAATCCGCTATCTTTTGTTGCTGATACAACAACTTTATAGTTATATGTTCCAGCGATAGATGTATCTAGAGTAAAGCTGACGATATTCACACCATTAGATAAATGAGTATCTTTAGATTGACTCACTTTATCATTCAAATACAAACTAACTGTAGCATTAGTATCATCGGTAGCATTGATCGTCACATCGACTTGCTCATCTCTATTTAAGAAGGTGCTATCGTTATAAGCTAATGAAGTCAAAGAAACTTCATGAGTATAATCGGCATCGATATCTACAGCATCCAAATGAATACCTTTACTCATGATTGTCGACATTGCATCGACAGCAGAGTTATCAGTTTCAACACCATCAGATATCAATGTGATTCTCTTGATGACATTTTCATCAAACTGAGTTACAGTGAAATCCAATGCACTCTTTATATCTGTAGCAGTAAAGTCAAAACTTTTATTGCTATAAGCATCTTTGATCGAATTGAATCTTTCACCAGGTTTGGATAAAACAACTGCATTTCTTCCAAAGGCTATAACACCGACTTTAGTGCCTGGTACTTTCTCAGCTTCTTCCTTAGCTTTATTGATGGCTTTGTCAATCTTAGTCTGTGATTCCTTAGTACTGGCAGAAGCATCAGCGAGAATATAAACATCAGTGTTGCTGTTAGTGACGAGTATCTGTGGATTTGCAAATGCAAAGGATAGAGAGACACACAACAATAAATGAAGAACCAAAGAAATTATATTCCTCTTGTTGTATCTCTTCTCTTTCTTCATCATGAAGAATCCGACGATAACACCAGCCACCAAAGGGATCATTATAAATAATAACCACGGGTTCCAAAATTTAAAATTGCTCATGTCCGTACAGTATCCAATCCGTCAAGAAGAAGACTACAGCAACAATGACGAAAGGAAGAATATCGTCATAGATTGCATTAGCCTTTTGCTCTTGGCTATTCTTAACAATCGACCTCTGCTTGCCATCAGCTTTCAAAGGATCACTCTCATCACTAGGATATGCAGAGTAGAAGTTGACAACTTTCTCTCTTCCAAAGTAATTAGTGACTTTGACTGAATAAGTTCCAGCTTCTTCAAGCTTATATGTTGTCAAATCAGTCTTGCTGATAGGTTCTTCTTTGCCTGATGGAGTAGTAACTACAATAGTCTTAGCATTGTCAGGCAAGGAGAATGTAACTGTATCTCCAGCCTCGTATTTGAAAACATCCAACACCTTAGGATTCGAATAAGAAATGAAGTTTCTCATCAAGATAATGTAATCGGCCAACATAGGAAGATCTGAGTGTTGCAAGTCGAAATTACATACGATTTGTCTCTGATTGTTATCGTTCTTTCCGGCAAAGATGAAAGGAACATTGTCACAAGAGAGAAGAACTGTGAATTTGTTGTTCAAGGTATAACGTTTATACTGACCGACTTTAATAGAATTTTTCATTGACAAATTCTTTGTCAATTGTTGGAAAATAAGGTCACTAGAATTGCTTGTATATTTAGCAAGAGCACCAGGATTGACAGGCGTTACCTCTTCCTGAAGCACGAATCCACAGCCTTTAACACTGTCGACATTGAATAGCCAAACAGCACCATCGGCAGGAAGTTGCTTGGGCGAATATCCATCGAAGACATAAATATCAAATCCTGTAATTGAATACAAAGCATATTGAGAAGATTCCATGACTTCACAGTAAATTCTACAATTGTTTGAATTCAAAGCAGAGAATGCTGCCTCGAAATACAAAGGATTAGAACTTACCAACAATATCTTAGTGATATCACCTTCACTACGATACAAATAATAATCGTTATCTTCAGGAAGTTTGTCTTCATTTAAGACACTAGCTTTGATAGACTCATATGTTTTATAGTTTCCAGCCAAATCAGGAATATCGACACTGATATCGCTCAATTTACCTTTTTCTACATTAAGTCTCTTTTGGCCCAATGATTTATTATTGACAAAGAACTCAACTTTAATCTCAGTATCTTCAACATATGATATGACCTTGGTTTTCAAAGTCATAACTTTCTTTTTTGAATCATATGAATATTCAAGGTCTTTGATAGCGTAATTGTTATCTTTAGAGCTAACATCCAATACTTTGAGATTATCACCAGGATTCTCACCCAAATCGATAGTTTCATCAGTAGCGATGTAACAAAGACTTCCTTTATTCTCTGAGACCATGGATTGAGCTATGCTCAAAGCATTATCCAAATTTGAATTGTTATCATCAATCTCAGCATTATCGATAAACGAATTAAATATATCGACATCTGAAATGTTTTGACAAACAGCTTTGGTGCTAGAATCAGCTAAAATCAATGAAAAGGTACATCCATTGGTGCTATTAGCAACGACATCTTTAATCTTTTCCTTAGCGACATCGAATTTAGTCTTAGTATCGTCATCAGCACTCTTCATCTTCATACTAGCTGAAGAATCCAAGATGAAGACTATGTTATCAGCACCATTCTTAAAAGAGAATATAGGCTGAGCCAAGGAGAAAGCCAAGAATACTATTGCGCAGCATTGAAGGATCAATGCTAACAATTTAGAAAAAGTATTGATAGGATTTTTCTTCTTGATAAACTTCTTACTGAGTTCCCAAACGTAGCTGGAAGAAACAGTATCTTCCTTATACTTATTCAGCAAGATATAGATGACGATAAGTACAGGAATAGCGAGGAGCAATAAAAGTCCCCAAGGATATTGAAAGCTCATTTTATCACCCCCTTGCTGATCATCTTATCTAAGAACAATTCTCTCATAGGCATTGAAGTCGGATAGAAGATATAATCAGCTTCACGAGAAGCACAGAAGTGAGATAAGTTATCTTTGATATATTCCAAAGCAGCTGTGTAAGCCTTCAAAATATCTCTACTTACGTTTCCTTTATAAAACCTATCTGAATCCTCACAATCGTAGAGAAGACTCTTACCACGAGCGGTAGGATTTATCTCTTCATTTGCCAATAATTGAATACAAAGAACATCTCTTCTCTTTTGTCTCAAATAGTCGATGGCATCAAAATAATTGTTATCGGTTAAGAAATCAGAAATGATAATACTTTTTCCATCACCATATCCAACTTGGCTCTTAATAATAGCATCGCTGATAAAGCTATCACCACCGAACTTTATCTTGTTGAGACTCGATACACTTTGAAGGAATCTCTCTTTACCGACTATTTTCTCAAACAATGGTTCGACTCTATGTCCGTTGATAGTATAAATAGAAACTCTATCCATCTCAGAAACAGACAAGTACGCAAGCGTAGTAGCTAAGCGTAATGCAAAATTACTTTTGTTATAGAAAGACATAGATCTAGAAGTATCTATGTAGATTCTAGTATTCATCTGCTTTTCATCCAAATAAAGCTTGATGTATAACTCTTCAAATCTACCATAAATATTCCAATCTATCTTAGTAATATCATCCCCTTCGATATACTTCCTATAATCCGCAAATTCACATGAAGAGCCATATTTCTTGGATTTATGCGATCCACCGAACAAGCCGGCTACATTGTCTTTGACAGCCATCGAGAATAGCTCGACTTGTTGCAAAAATTGCTCATCAATAATTTGTTTCATAGGCTACTTAGCCTTTCTATTCTCTTTGATAAGTAATCCTATTACATCATCGACAGACAAATTATCATTAATTGCGTTGTAATTGACTTTGATTCTGTGTCTCAAGACAGGGAAAGCCAAAGCATCGATATCATCATAAGAAACATTGTAGTTTCCTTCCATCAAAGCCTTGATCTTACCACCAGTGATAAGAGCCTGACAGGCTCTAGGTGAAGCACCGAACTTAACATATTTTCTAGCGACTTCAGAAGTCTCATCAACTTCAGGGTGAGTTTTGTGGACGAGTCTCATAGCATAGTCCAAGACATCTTGAATCACAGGAACTCCGACAGCAAACTTTCTCATTTCCAAGATGGTGTTTCCATCGACGACAGGTGTAGCCTTTTCAGATTGATCAGCTTGTGTCATCGTGACGATGTCACCCAATTCTTGAACTGAAGGATAATCCATAGTCAACTTAAACATAAAGCGGTCCATCTGAGCTTCAGGCAAAGGATAAGTACCATCTTGTTCGATAGGGTTCTGAGTAGCCAAGACGAAGAAAGGCTCTGCCATAGGATAGTTGACACCACTAACTGTAACCTTATGCTCCTGCATGACCTCCAACATAGCTGCTTGAGTCTTAGGAGTAGTACGGTTGATTTCATCAGCTAAGACGATTTGAGCAAAGATAGGTCCTTTTTGGAAGGAAGTAGTCAAATTACCATCTGCACCTTTTCTGATAACATTAGTACCAGTGACGTCGTTAGGCATCAAATCAGGAGTAAACTGAATTCTGGAGAATGGCAAGGACAATGTTTGTCCCAATGAACGAACTAATCTTGTTTTTCCAGTTCCAGGAACACCTTCGAGCAAGACGTTACCACCAGCGATAATAGCGGTAATAACATTGTCTATAACATCATCCTGACCTACGATATCTTTGTGAACCTCTTCTTTAATCTTAGCAATAGATTCACTAAATTCTTTAAGCATTTCTTCGTTTTCCATGTTTGAGTTTCCCCTCTTTAATATTAAATATACAATCTAAGTCTAATTACCACCCTGTCCAGCATTATCGCCAGTTCCAGTGCCGGTGCCGGTTCCGGAATTGTTTCCACTTCCGGATCCGGAGTTATCTCCGGAATTATCGCCACCATACAAATACTTGAAGTAATCGGAGACAGAAGAATCTACATCGCTATCGCCAGAGTCTTTAGCATCATTAGCGGCTTGACCTTGGTAATCTTTGATAACTTCACCATAACTCTTGGATCCCTCATCTCCGGTGTAAACCTTATCGTTTCCTCTATAGTTGGTGTTTCCTTCTCCACCACCAGCTCCGTCTCCTTTGCCTTCACCTTTTCCTTCACCTTGCTGTCCGCCACTTCCTTGACCTTGACCGTTGCTTTGAGAACCGTTTTGGCCATCGCCTTTGTTTCCTTGATTATTACCTTGGTTTCCTTGATTACCTTGTTCACCTTGATTGCCCTGGTTACCTTGGTTACCGTCTTGATCACCACTGTCACCACTGCTTCCGCTGTCACCATCATTGCCTTGGTTACCTTGGTTGCCGTCTTGATCGCCGCTGTCGCCAGGCTTACCATCACTAGAACCATCATTACCGCCACCGCCATTTTGAGTAGGATCGATAAGATCTTCCATCTTTTTCTTTACTTCTTCAGCTAAGGCAGTGTTGCTATTTTCGATTTGAACATCAGTAATTAAGTCAGATAAAGCTTGTTCGAAAGCAGTATAAATACCCTGTTTCAAAGTAGTGATTTTTGCACCGTTAGAGCTACCACATGCCTTGGCCTCTGGAGAGTAAGCTTTGAGTTTTGTGCTCAATATATTGAAGATTCCATAGATTTCATCGGTAGATTCAACCTTAGAGGCTTTCAAAGAATCATCGATATGAGCTGCCCAAGTATCCAAATAGCTACCTAACTTTGCTCCATCAGAACGAATATCGCTCAATGAATAAGGCTTCAAATATTCGTTTCCATCTGGATACATAGTGAGATATCCATCTTTATCTTTGTTAGTGGCTGACTTCTTTATTTCAGTGTTGTCTTCCAACCAGTGGAATCCATCAGTGATGATTTGGTTATCGGATATTCCAGTGTCACCATTGAACATTCCGATTCCGACCTTAATAAAGAATGTATCGCCGTGTGTTTGAAGTGCAAGACCGATTTCCTCTTTAACGTTTACTCTATTCAAAGCATCATCGACTTGACCTTGAGCATCTTTAACTTTCTCAGTTCTAGAAGCGATATCAGTATCATTTTCCAAATCAGCTTGTAGTTTTTCTAAAATTGCAAACAATTCTTGTTTGAATTCCTCAGAAGCATCCGATTTAGAAATGTAGTCCTCGATGTCTTTGATGATATCATCAGTACGATCATTGAAGTCTTTGCCGTTATTTCCAGGATTTACAATCGTATTAAATCCTTCTTTAATTTGATTTGTAAATAAAGAAGTAGTGAGTAAGGAAGCTCCTAAGACTATTGCAGGTAAAGTCCAAACAGCAAGCTTTACAGTCATCTTCTTAGGATTTTGCTTCTTGACTTCGACTTTAGCATCTTCTCTTTGCTTGTCGATCAAGAATGAGCTCTTTCCTTGGAACTCCACCATTGTTGCACATTTCTCTTTGAGATCGTAAGTGGAGTCGATTCTCTTTGCAACATCGCCTTCCTTAGGATTCTTGACAACGCAGTAAATAACTGCAGTTACCAACATAGCTAACACTCCACCACAGACCTCAATTGTGATATAAAGCCAGGTGGTCAATTTAGCCAACAAAAAGGACATTACCAAGATTGCAGATACGACCAATCCCAAAGCCAATCCCCACAAAGAACCTTTAATAATGTTCTCTAAAACAAGTTTTCTCTTATATTGTTTTAACATAAGCTAACTCCTTTCTACATAATGGATAAAAGCTAATTCAATTTTTAAATATTTATATCAACTTTAATTTAACTTCTCTCCACATTTCCTCGCTCTTTGAGCTACTAAATATTAACACTAAATATAAAATTAATCAAATAAATAGGTTGAATATACTTTGTATTATTGCTGAAAGTACTTTCATACCATTTTCTAAGCAATATTTAGGCCTTTTCGAATGCAGTTAAAGATAGTGATTTATAATTTCCAAAAGGATTATAAGTCACAGTGTAGCCTGCTTTTTCTAATATTTCCTTGGCTCTATATATCAAAAGTGATGAAACAATAGTCCTTCCACTCTTGAAAACCAAAGGTAAAATATCGCTACATTTTTAAATGCCTAATCTCATAATTAAAATATCCAGCCCCTCAAGGGGCTGGATATCGACTAAAAGTATCTAAGAAGTTGAAATAGAGTATTTATCGAGATACTGTTTAAGCCTTGTCGAATGCAGTCAAAGTCATAGCGACTTTGATTTCAGTTCCAATGTTAGGCTTGATATCTACAGTACATATTCTTCCATTCTTCTCACAATAGCCGGTTAAAGACTTATAAACGACATCGTTACTGACTATGTAAGTTTCTAATGTATGCCAACCAGCAGCATCGAATGCAGTCTTAGCAGCTGCAATTTCAGAATCACCACCATAGTTATATCCGGTAACAACCAATTGATTGCTAAAGCTAGAATAAGATGTGTATGGTTCATCTACACCCATATTGAAGTAAGGAACATCGAACTTCAACTCATTCTTCATTCTTTGCTTCACATTTGTGTGCCAATCTGTTCTTGTGACGTAAGAGAAGTTTGGTAAGTAGAAGATAGTAGCTTCGATTCCATTCGCATCACTGGCTTCAGATGAGTAATTGCTTTGATAAGTAATCTTGAAATAAGATCCATCTGGATTTGTCTTAGTAGCGACGACTGAAGGATATGTGTAGTATCCGAATGGACTATAAGTAGTCTCAAATCCAGCTGCCTCTAAGGCTTCTACCACTTTATTTACATAAAGAGGTGAGAAGACTGTATTTCTTGTATATAGTCTAAGTTTTCTATTCCAACTGATTAAATCTGAAGGAGTAGAAATACCCATATCTTCACCTAATCCTGTTGTAGGAAGATAGATGAACGGATCGACTGCATGATTTTGGAACAAATAATTCATCTGATAAACGATATTTTCATTATTAGAAGCATTAGCCTTAGTCAATGATGCCCAAGTTGAAGGTGTAGTAGAGAGATTAGATACGGCCAAATCATGATAAACACTCATTGTTATTTTGTCAGAATACTTCTTCACCAAGATTCTAATCTGACTTCCATCACTCAATATCTTATATCCGCCCATACAATCCTTAGATGTAGCATAGGAAGAAAATGCAGAACAATAATCAGCGTGCCAGCCTCCATCAGCAGTATCAGCATCCAGTCTAGTCTTAGCCAATTCCAATACATCATCGTTCCAATCACTTCCAGTGATAGTGATAACATTGACAGTTGTACCTATGGTCTTCGTTGCAACAGAAGGTAAGACTGTTCCCAAATAGACATATGGAATAGCAGATTCGCTTCCAAATTCCTGTGAGAAAGCAGTCTTTATTTCAGCGGTCCACTCCTTACCATTTTCAGGAATGAATCCTTCCTGATAAGTAATCTTGATATAAGGAACATCAGTTGAAATGTCCCTAGCTATATGAAGAGTTAAAATATCTTTATTAGCTAGTTTATACGTGAAGTAAAGGGATGTGCCATAGGATCTGCTCGAATCATAAACGAATCCTTTATCTGAAGAGAATGCTGCTTTAGCATTAGTGAATATCTTGCTATCATATGCATTTCCATAGATATTGAATTCCCTGGTCTTTGCATCATATGTATACATAGGATATTTTGTTCCCAAATATAAGTATGGAAGATCAAAATCCTCACCATATGCTGTATGCAAAGCATTAGTGATTTCACTAGTCCAAGCGGTAGGAGCATTGTCCTCATCGTATGTTTCATCATATGAAATTGTATTTGAAATAGAAGGACTATAAGAACTATTAGAATACTTGAAGGAAATCTTCAACGTTCTACCATCATCAAAGGCCTTAGTAGCATACAAACCTTTAATATATGCTTCATCATGAGAATCCAAAGAAGTACACATCGTCAGCTGAGTGTCCCATCCAGCAGCATCGAAAGCAGCCTTTGTATTCAACATGAAGCTTTCAATATTGTCGTAGCTAAATTTTAGATTGAATTCCAAACTACCATCAGCAAACTTGATTTCATCTTCTGTACTGCCTGTATCAAAGAAAGGAATAGATACATTTTCACCTAAAATCTTTATGACAGACTTAGCTCCTTCAGACCAATCAGTAACAGTAGTTGCAGGCATAACAGCAGACTTAGCTATTTCGATATATGCAGTTTCGTCATCGTCTTCTCCATCCTTGAATAAAGCAACCTTATAAACATTTCCGTTGATTTCCTTGAGAGCTATTCTTTGAACCAAGCATCTCTTCGAGTAATCCGTAGATGAATCGAAATCCTTTATCAAAGTCCATCCACTATCGGAATCATATGCAGTATCGAATAACTCAATAGTCTTTGCATCATACTTTCCACCACAAATGATGAAGTTAGGATCATATTTATCCACACTGCCATCCACATAAGGAGTTGTAGTTCCTATATATACAAATGGAATTTCATCCATTCCATCCGTGTACTTAGCTGTGAATTGAGTCTTGAGATCATCCGGCCATGCAGTCAGTGAAGAAGGTGTGAATATTTCAGTCCTGGAAACTACAAAAATAGGATCTCCATCGATGTTCTTCTTGATGACAGCCTTATAATCATTGATTCCAACAGTTTTACTGAACGTCTTGCTTGTCTCTTCAGCTGTATCATCAGCCTCTGCTTCAGCAACTTGCTCAGTCCAACCATCACCCTCAAGTGTCTCTTTGGCCTTAGTCAAGAGAGAAGCATCCCAAAGTTTCCCTTTCAAATATAATTTTCTTGAATTTGTATTGTAAGAATCAACTTTAGGGCTAACTGTTCCTAAATAAATATAAGGTAAAGTAAGTCCACCCAAAGACTTAGCTATGTTATCTTTGACAGTCTTAGACCAGTGATCCTGGTTAGTGTTATCGAACTTTTCATCCAAAGATACGACCACCTGTGCTTTATTATGATATGTACCTAAAGTAGCTACTAATACACTTCCATTATCAGCAGTATAAGTGGCAGTATACTTGCTCATATCCTTTGGATCTTGTGCTACAGTCCAGATAGGATCAGCAAAAGTTTCTTGGAAGATATCACATACTTGGTCGTCCCAAGTACCACCAGTGATAGTCATGACCTTTGTAGCATCAACTGAGAAATCGATTTTATAATTCTTAGTTCCTAAATAGATAAAAGGTATGATATCAAAGGCACCTAAATAGTCACTCATATCTTCCTTTTCTTCATCTGTCCAATCACTTACGGAAGTATCATCAAATTTTTCAGACCAATATGCACGTAATTCAAACAAACCATCTTTGTTCGCTTCGACTATAACATCGATGTCAATCTTGTCGCTATTTGCGACAAAAATGCTATTGACAACCATACAACCCCAATCATAGCTGATATAAGTATCCTTAGCATCTTGAAGGTTGGATGAGACAAACTTATTTCCGACCAAAAGAAGATAGGACTTATATCCATCATTAGCATCATCACTTACATAAGATACATCTATGCTTTTACCGATATCGATATAAGGAAGAATATTACCTCCTAAATACTGAACCATGCTAGCAGTAACTTCCTCAGTCCAAGGTGAATCCTCTGGTTTGATGATATCAGGATCATCTTCTTCATCAGGGGTAGAAGAGGTAATTGTAGTTTGGCTTCCGCCACCCGCACCTGTATCAGATTTAGGGACGTCAGGCTTAGGTGTAGCAGTAGAAGGCTTACCAGTATCAGTAGCCTTAGGAGTCGACACTGTACTAGTTGGTTTAGTAGGATTACAACTAGTCAAAAGAATAGGTAACAATAATGCTTAAAAACTTAAAA